>Ga0335078_10000128_pt1 | contig 127357 bp, 135 predicted proteins | sample Lox_Sample_32_FD_206711 | JGI IMG/M metagenome (GOLD analysis project Ga0335078, IMG submission 206711) | Soil microbial communities from Loxahatchee National Wildlife Refuge, Florida, United States - Lox_Sample_3.2 | ecosystem: Environmental > Terrestrial > Soil > Wetlands | place: USA... | reverse complement strand
CCAGCGTGGCTGCGCCCTGGTCCAGCTGACCACGGACAAATCCCGCGGCGACGCGCACCGCTGCTACGGGCGGCCCGGCTTTGCCGCCTCGCACGAGGGCATGAAACCTGGCTTCGGCCAAACTAGTGCGCACTTGGGCTGTCGGGCTCGTTGACCACCGTCAGCTCGTTGTTCGGCGGGTCGGGCTGCTTGGCGGGTTGCGGTCCACGACGTAGCGGTGCGGGCACAGTCGTGGCCGATGCGGCGGGCGACGAACTGCTCACGGATCTCGCTTGGGCGGCCGGGGCGCTCCTGCTCGTACTCGTGGGCGTAGCCCGAGGCCTCATCGTCTTACTCCTGACGTCGGGCGGTGCCCGGGTGGCAATCGCTCTCAGGAGTCAGGTGTGCGCAGGAACCCGATGCGCGGAGAACGTCAGGTGCCTGATAAATTTGTCAGGTGCCAGACAAACAGACGCGGGTGGATCGCGAGTCGGCGGCGATGGCTGCCAAGCAGTTCGTGCTTGCTAACCGCACGGCGATGGAGGCGATCCTTCGACCGCACGGCCTGGGCGGCACGCAGTGGTGGGTCCTCTCGCAGCTCGCCACCGGTGACGCTGTACGGCAGCGTGATCTTGCCGGAGCGCTCAATGTCGAGCGAGCCACCGCGAGCGAGCTCGTCCTGACGCTGGTCCGCAAGGGGCTCGTTGAACAGACGCCGGACCCCGGCGACCTGCGCCAGAAGCTGCTGCATCTGACCGATGCCGGCGAGCAGTTGTGGGCGAGCCTGCCCGACCCCCTGGAGAGGCTCTACGACATCGCGTTCGAGGGCACCTCCGCCACAGACCTGACGACCATTGCCCGCGTCCTGTCGGCCGCCACCGAGCAACTTCTTGCGACACGAAACGAAAGAACATCCCTATGACAGTGCTGATCACCGGGGCCACCGGACTCGTTGGACCCCGCCTCCTGCCACGACTCGTCGCAGCGGGCATCTCCTGCCGCGCGCTCGTCCGCCCCGGGCGCGTCCTGCCCGACGGTGTCGAACGAGCAGAGGGCGACCTGGACGACCTCGCATCACTCGAACAGGCAGCCTACGGCGTCTCGGCCGTCGTGCACCTTGCTGCGCTCTTCCGCACGCGGGACGAGGACGCGATCTGGCAGGTCAACCACCATGGCACAAAGAACCTGATCGCCGCAGTACAGAAGGTCGCGCCGGCCGCGCGGTTCGTCATGGCCAGCACCAGCAACGTGTATCCCGCCGACCTCGACCACCCAGCGCGCGAGGACGACCCGACCACGACCGCCAATGCGTACGCCGCCAGCAAGGTCGCGGCCGAGGCTGAGCTGCGGACGAGTGGCTTGGCCTGGGCGGTGCTGAGGTTTCCCTTCATCTACGGCGACGGCGACGGCCACCTGCACGACACCGTCGCGCTGCTGGCGCAGATGGGTGCCCATCCCGCGCAACGCTTCAGTGTGCTTCACCACGAGGATCTCGCCACGGCGGTCCAACTTGCACTGGCGGGCGCCTTGGACGGGCACATCGTCAACATCTGCGCCGACGCTCCCGTGTCGGTCTTCGAGATGGCCCAGTTGGCTGGAACGTCCTTTGACCCCTCGTCTCAACCGTTGGCGAACCCTTGGCAAGGTCAGGTCGACGCATCCTTGGCAGCGCAGTTCGGCTTCGCCCCTCGCGTTCTCACCGCAGCCCAAGCTGGCCGGGAGCAGCGTCTCTAACGACGTCGCAGCTCCGCCTCCACGTTGGCCCGCTCAGCGCGTAGCCGGCCAGCCTCCTTGCGATCTGCCGGCGTTGATCGCTTCGATCTGGAACAGCTGGTAGTAGGCGCCGATGACGGACTCGGCGGTCACCGGCGTGCCGTCGGGACACGCGCGCAGGTTGGTGATGTAGCCCTTGAGGCCGGCCAGGGTCCTGGCTTTGGCTTCCAGCTCGCGGTTGATCGTCTTGGTGCCGCCGGTCAGCTGCACGAACCGGTTGCGCTTGACCGGGGTCTTGCCGGCCACGGCTTTCTCGGCCTTGGCGATCTGCTCGTCGATCCCGCGCAGGGTGCGGCGGGCCCGGTCAGCCTTGTACTGGTAGTAGATGATCTGGTCGCGGCGGCCGCCGTTCGGCCCGGCGGGCCAGGGCTGGGTGAAGATGTGCCCGTCGGGGATCTGCTCGCCGGGGTCCTCGCGCCGCCACCGCTTCACCACATACGGCTCGTAGGGGATCTTCGCGCCGAGGATGAACGACAGGCCCGCGGCCTCGATCTGCTTCTGGTTTGCCTCAGACACCATGCCCGCGTCGGCGACGGCGGTGACGTCGGGCAGCTGGTGCGGGGCCATGAACGATTTGATGACCGGCAGCATCGTCTTGGTCTCGGCCTTATTCCCTTCGAACGCGGACACCATGAGCGGGAGCCCGGCCTGTCGGTGAGCAGGCCGATGGTGATCTGCGGTTCCATACTCCGCTCCCTGGAGAACCCGCTCTCCCGCAACCCGTCCCCAGCGTCGGTCTCGAAGTACAAGGTCGAGCAGTCGTATAGCACCAGGCTGGCCGGGCCCAGCCAGGCGTGCGAGGCGCACCCAGCGGAGATCTCCTGCCGCCAGGAATCTTTCGCGAACACGCGCAGCCGCCGGGTCACAGTCCGGTACGGAGCCGGCCTCACGCCTGCTTCCTCCAGCACCCGCAGCGAGTCGAGCTTGCTCACCGGCTCGATGATCCGCGCGGCCACCAGCTGGAAGAACACCTCATCACTGCCCGTGGCCCGGTCCAGACCCAGCACCTGGTGGGCACGCTGCAGCGCCTCCCGCAGGCAGCCCATCCGCGACGAGGTAATCGGCAGCGGCCCGCCCGGCGCTCCGGTATCCAGACCCAGATCGAGCACGCCCTGCCCAGCGGCCAGCCGCTGCCGCGCGCAGCAGTCTTCAAAAGCTCCAGCTCGACCTCATCGTGGGCCGAGCCGATGTGCTCGATATCCCGCGACCCCCGACGCGAGGAGTAGACGATCTGCACCGCCGTCGCGCCCGACGACGTCTTCACCGTCCGCAGGTAGGGGGACACCAGGCCACGATAGGCCGCTCCAAGTGCACACTTCAGCATCACTCACAACGAACCCCCAGGTCACAGCCCCGCGACCAAGATCAACTCTCGAAAGTGGCCGAAGTCAGGTACGGGCGGCCCGGCTTTGCCGCCTCGCACGAGGGCATGAAACGTTCCCGCGCAGCGCCCGGGCGGCGCTGCGCGGGCCGGGCCGGCACGATGATCGTGGCGGCCGGCCGGGCGGCCGGCCCGGCCGCGCCGGTGCCAGCCGCACCGCCCGCGTCCGGCAGGCCGAGTACCTGGCAGCGGCGCAGCCCGTGCCGCACCCACAGCGCGGCCGTCCACGCGCACAGCAGCGCGTCGATCAGGTCCTCACGGTGCTTGTACGCGGCGTCGCCGAGCGGTGACGGCTCCGCGGGCAGCCGCCGGGTGACCGGGCTGGAGTCCAGCCGCAGCGGCGGGTCGGCGCTGGCCAGCCCGCCGAGCCGGCGGATCAGCTCATCGCAGTTGGCCGCCCGCTGGTGGCGCCACTCGGCGCTGGGCAGTGACCGCGGCTTGCGCTTGTACCGGGGCCGCTCCCGGTCGTAGCCGAGTTCGGCCGCACCAACCAGGGTACAGAACGGGTAGCTCTCCGACAGCACCTGCCCGCCGGCCGGCGGCCCGCCGCTGCCGTCGGAGTACCGCCAGCCGGCCTGCTCGGCCACGCTGAGCAGCCGGACGCCGGCCAGCCGCGGCGAGCGTGTATTGGTGCTGTGCGCGCTGACCTTCCACGCGCCGTACCGCTGGCCGACCTGGGTCTCGCACAACCGCTGGCCGGCCGGGTTGCGCACGATCAGCGACGCGTCCACGAACATCACCGCGCCCGCGCCGCCCGCCGCGGCCTGCGCCCAGGCCAGGGTGCCCGGCACCCCTCGGGTCCAGCCGGCTTCCAGGACGCGGCCCGCCGGGTCGAGCGCGGCCACTCCGGTCTCGTTGGGCGGGAGATCGCTGCGGCTCTCCCGCCAGGCCAGGTCCACGCCCAGGAAGCGGGTCACTGCCATCCCGCGAATCTTACGTGCTCCCGGCCCGGCGGCGGGCTCGCTAAAGTGGCCGGGTGACCCGCCGGTTCGACACCATCCGCACCGAGCGGCTGGTGCTGCGGCGCTGGCGGGACTCGGACCGGGCGCCGTTCGCCGCCCTGAACGCGGACCCCGAGGTCATGCGCTACTTCCCGGCCACCCTGGACCGCGTGGCGAGCGATTCCCTGGTCAACGTCATCGAGGCCCGCTTCGACCACCAGGGGTTCGGGCTATGGGCCCTGGAGGTGCCCGGCATCGCGGAGTTCATCGGGTTCACCGGCCTCAACCCGATGCCCAGCGGCGTGCCCGGCGCGGGCGGCATGGAGATCGGCTGGCGGCTGGCCCGGGCGGCCTGGCATCAGGGCTACGCCACCGAGGCGGCCACCATGGCGGTGGACGTCGCGTTCAACGGCGCCGGCCTGGCCGAGCTGTGGTCGATGACGGCCACGGTGAACGAGCCGTCCCAGGCGGTGATGCGCCGGCTGGGCATGACCCAGTCCGGCTACTTCGATCATCCGGCCATCGAGCCCGGCCACCCGGTCCGCCGCCACGTGCTCTACCGGCTGCCCCGGCCCATCAGGGAGGATGGCCGGGCGGTGCCCGGCCGGCCAGCTACCCCCCCGGGAGCGTGAGGCTGACCAGGGCCTGGCGGACGCTGGCGATCCGGTCCGCATCCCAGGTCACCGCGGGATCGGGCTCCAGCAGGCTCGCGGCGATGCTGCCCAGGCCCAGCGCGGGCAGCGACCACTCGTCGGTGCCCGCCGCGCCGAACGGGCTCGCCGCCACCCGCTGCGCGGCGATCTCGGGCATGGACAGGGCCAGCACGACCAGCCCGCGCATGGCCCCGGAGAGCAGGGTGGCCAGGGTGCCGAACGTGACTCCGGACTCCGGGCGCAGCCGGTAGCCGAACAGCGTGGCGAGCTGCTGCCAGGCGGTGGCGACCCGGGCCATCCGGTCCCGCTCGGACCGGGCCAGCTCGGCCTGCACCTGGTCGCGCAGCGCCCCGTCGGCCAGGCTGAGGAACGTGGCGTGCAGCGCGATGTACGTCCGCCAGGCCGGCGACCCGTACAGTGCCTCGAAGTCCAGCAGGGCCAGCTGGCGGATCAGCTCCAGCATCAGCCGGCGGCGCAGCTCCGGGGTGTCCAGCCGGCCCAGGTGCCCGGCCACCACCTGCCGCAGCAGGGCCAGCTCGTCGTACGCGACATCGGGGGTGGCGTCCTTGGCCAGCTCTTTCACCAGGTCGCTGAAGAACAGGTCCTTGTACGGCCAGCGCCGGTAGACCGCGCTCCGCGAGACGTCCGCGTCGCGGATGACATCCTCGAAGCTGATGTGATCCAGGCTTACCGTCAGCCCGGTGCGGTGCACCATGGCCACGGCCGCCCGCAGCATCCGCTGCTCAGTCTCCCGGTCGGTCAGCCGGCGCCCGCGCCGGGCCAGCCCGGTCGGCGCCTGCGCCCCGTCCCGCACCGCGCACCTGCCTCGCAGAAGGAACTCTATGTTTCAAGTTCGGTATCTGCCATACTAGCAGGCCGTCCCGGCTGGCGGCGGTGGCCGGGCGGCGTGGCGCCCGTGGCCGGGCGGGGCTCAGCGGTGGCCGGGCGGCGGGCTCAGCGGGAGCGGCGGGACGGGATGACCGCCCCGATCAGCCAGAGCACCGGGAAGATGAAGCCGATCAGGCCGAGGATCCAGTGCCCCTTGCGGAACGTCATGATGCACACGGTAAACAGCAGCACCACGTAGATGACCGACAGCAGTATCCAGCCCATTGCGCTCAGCTCCCCTCGGACCTTGCGGGCAGGTCCACGCCAGATGGCACCCGGGGCACCGGGCCGCCGTGACCAGTGTCGGCCAGTGCCGTCCCGGCCAGGCTCATCCGCGACGGATGAATGTCACGCCATGCCGGGACCAGCCGGCGGGTCGCCGTGCAGCGCGCGCAGGGACCGCGCGAACGTGTACAGCCGGCTGCGCGAGATCTCGTTCTGGTCCGGGGCGGCGCCGGGGGCCCGTTCCGCGTCCATGGCCGAGCGGACCCCCTGCAGCGCGGCGAGCACGTCGTCCACCCGGGCCCGGCTGTCCTCGTCCGGGGCCGTCTCGCGCAACCGGTACAGGGTCTGGGTCAGGTCATCGGCCCGGGACTGAATGTCTGCCCACCGGGCGCGGACCTGGTCGGCGGCGGGGCCGCCGGACCACTCCATGGACGCCATCGCGTCGTGCAGCGCCGAGCCGCGGGCGTACACATCGATGACGGCGGACCGCCAGCGGTCCGAGGTGGACGAGCGCCGGCTGGCCGAACGCGCGATCCAGACGAACGCGATCCCGGCCACCACCACCGCGGCCAGCAGCAGCCACAGCCAGCCGGGGGTGGATGACGTGCTGCTGGTTGACGTGGGCGACGGCGTCGGCGCGGCCGTGCTGGCCGGGGCCGTGGTGGCGGCCGGCGTGGTGGGGCTCGGCGTGGTCGGCTGCACGGTGGTGGGGCTCGCCACCGGGCTCGGCGTCACGGTCACCGCCGCACTGGTCGGCGCGCTGGTCGGCAGGCTGACACTGTGGCTGGGCGCCAGGCTGGAGATCACGTTCTTGACCGCGCTGCCGCACCCAGCCACCAGGCCACCCAGGATCAGGAACAGCACCGGAACCAGCACCACCCGAATGACGCGCCGCATGCTGACCCCTCCGCGCAGCTAATGGCCGGTTGCCCCCCGGCGGGCGTTCTGTCTAATGGCTAGTCCAGCAGGGTGAGCGGCCTCGTGGCTAGTCCAGCAGGGTGAACGGCGCGGCGGCCCATCCGCCGCGGGTGACCCGGCCCGGATTGGGACTTTAGACACTATGTTTCAAGTTTCATATTTGCGATCCTGGCGGCAGGCAGCGAGGAGCGAGGAAGGTGCGACATGACCGATCAAGCGCGGCTGCACGTCCGGGCGGGCAGCGCAGGCGGCCGCCCGGCCAGGAAGCGGCACTGGTGGCGGTGGATCGTGGCCGCCCTGGCCGGGCTGGTGGCGCTGATCGTGCTGGCGGCCGGGCTGATCATCAAGCTGAGCCCCGTGCCCCCGCCGCTGGCCCTGCCCACCGGGCGGCCCAGCGCCCCGGCCGGGCCGCTGAACGGGACCTGGGCGGTAGCCCCGGGCTCGGTAGCCGGGTTCCGGCTGGCCGAGTCGGCGATCGGGTTCAGCAACGACGTCGTCGGCCGGACCAGCGGCGTCACCGGCACCATCGTGATCGCCGGTGACCAGGCCGTCCGGGCGGTGCTGCACATCGCGCTGGCCGGCCTCCGGGTCAGCGGGAAGACCAAGCCCCAGCTCGCCAGCAGCCTGCACACCCGCCAGCACCCGGTGGCCATGTTCACCCTCACCCGCCCGGTCCTGCTCGGCCCGGCCCTCGCCGCGGGCACGGCGGTCCGGGTGCGCGCGGCGGGCCAGCTGACCATGAACGGCGCCACCCACCCGGCCGCGGTCTCGCTGGCCGCCCGCCGGGACGGTACCGTGCTGCAGGCCGCGGGCACGATCCCGGTCGGGCTGGCCGTCTGGGGCATCAGGGCGCCCGCCGGGTTCGGCGTCTTCGGCTCGCTGGCCAGCCACGGCGTAGCCGAGTTCGCCCTGATCCTGCACCGGGCCGGCTGACTACGATCAGGGTCATGATCACCGGTATGCACGCCATCATGTTCTCGCCGGACGCGGAGCGGGTCCGCGCGTTCTTCGCCGACGTGCTGCGGCTGCCCTCGGCCGACGCGGGCGGTGGCTGGCTCATCTTCGCGCTGCCCCCGGCCGAGCTGGCCGTGCACCCGGCCGACGGCCCGCCCCGGCACGAGCTGTACCTGATGTGCGATGACATCCACGCCACCCTGGCCGAGCTGCGGGACGCCGGGGCCGAGGTGGCCCGGGACGTCACCGATCAGCGCTGGGGCCTGCTGGCCGCGATCCGGCTGCCGGACGGCACCGAGTTCCCGATCTACCAGCCGCGGCATCCGTCGCCGCTGGAATGATCCCCGGCGGCGCCAGGTTGCCGGAGACATGACGACGGTGGGATTCATCGGCAGCGGGCACATCGGCGGCACAGTGGCGCGGCTCAGCGTGGCCGCGGGGCACCAGGTGGTGCTGAGTAATTCGCGGGGCCCGGAGACACTCCAGGATCTCGCCGCGGACCTCGGGCCGCTGGCCCGGGCCGCTACTGCGGCCGAGGCGGCGGCCGGGGACCTGGTAGTGGTCTCGGTCCCGGTACTGGCGTTCGGCAAGCTGCCCGCCGGCCCGCTGGCGGGCCGGGTGACCATGGACACGTGCAACTACTACCCGCAGCGCGACGGGCAGATCACCGAGCTGGACGACCGCTCGCTGACCAGCAGCGCGCTGCTGCAGCGGGATCTGCCGGGCGCCACGGTGGTGAAGGTGTTCAACAACATCTTCTACCGGCACCTGGAGTCGCTGGCCCGCCCGGCAGGTGACCCCAGCCGGTCGTTCCTGCCCATCGCGGGCGACGACGCGGCGGCCAAGTCGGCGGTGACCGGGTTCCTCGACTCGATCGGGTACGGCGCGGTCGACGCCGGCCCGCTCGCCGGCAGCTGGCGCCAGGAGCCGGGCACGCCGGTCTACGGCGAGCCGTACGGGCCGTTCGACAACCCGGACGGCACCCCGGCCAGCGCCGGCACCATCCGCGCCGCACTGGCCCGGGCCACCCGGTAGGCCACGGCACCAGCTCACCCCGGGCGCTTTACCTGCGCGGTAATTGCGGCCGCGCGCCGGGCTGGCCATCGTGACGGGCAGACCGGAAATCACCCGCACAGCCCGGGAGAAACATGCCCGCCTATGCCGTGGCCCACATGCACGAAGTCACCATGGGGCCGCCCATCGTGGAATACCTGCGGCGGATCGACGCCACCCTGGCACCGTTCGGCGGCCGGTTCATCGTGCACGGCGGCCAGGCCGAGGTGCTGGAGGGAAACTGGCCCGGCCACCTGATCGTGATCGAATTCCCCGGCCACGGCCGGGCCGCCGCCTGGTACCAGCCGGACGCCTACCAGGCCATCGCGGCGTTGCGCACCGGCCATTCCCGCAGCGACGTCATCCTGTCGACGGCGTCGGCCGCGGCCACCGGGCCACCGACATCCTCGGCGCAGCCCATTAGCTGGCCGGCCTTCCCACGGCCGGGCAGTTACCCGTCCAGCCGGAGAATGGTTTCCCCGATTTCCTGGTTCCGGCCCGGGGCGAACGACAGCTCGGTCCCGACCGGCGGTGAAGCCTGCTTTCTGCAGCACCCGCAGCGAGCCGGCGCTGTCGCTGGCCGCACGGGCGTACAGCGGCCGGGCCGGGACCAGGTCCAGGAGCAGGGCCAGCGCCTGGGTGGCGATGCCGCGGCCCCAGGCGGCCCGGTCGATCCAGTAGGTGACCTCGGTCTGGCTCCCGGCCGGGAAGCTGGCCGCGCTGCCTACGAGCTGGCCGTCGCAGGCCACCGCGCGCGACCACGGTCACGGCCCGGTCCCGGCTCCCGGTACGGCGGGCTGGCGGGCCGGGTGATTCCAGCGGCCACGGTGCACGATGTCGGCGGCCGGCCTGCGCCGGCTACTCAGGTCCCGCGGCGGTTCGCTGCTGTAGCCGACAGAAATCACTCCGATCGGGCTGTACTCGGATGGCACCCCGAACGCCGCGCGGAACGCACCGATCCGGTCTGCGGGCATGCCGAAGAAACACGCTCCCAGGCCGGCGTCCACCGCAGTCAGCAGCATGAGCAGCGAAGCGAAACCAGTGTCGATGTCCCAGTACGGAGCGGGCCACCACGCCTCGGACCGGTCCGTGAAGCCCTTGTCCGGCCGGGCGTAACGATCCAGGTAGGCGTCCTTGTTCGAGTGCGGGATGATCAGCAGCGGCGCGTCCACGCGGGCGGCGAACCAGTCCTCGGGATGCGCCTCGGGACGGACCGCGTCCCGGAACCGGCCGATGTCAGCCGGGTTATCCAGCACCAGGAAGCCCCAGCCCTGGGAGAAGCCGGCCGAGGGGGCCCGCAATCCGTTGCGCACGATGCGATCGACTACGTCCGGCGGAACCGGCCGGCCGGGCTGGTAACTGCGTACCATCCGGCGGCGGACAACGTCCTGGAATTCCATGCCAGCAACGTACCGCTGCGCTCACCAACCTCGATTCGTGGTGGCCGCCGAGCGCCCTGGTGTCGTCCCGGCCGAGATCGCCACTGGCCATTGCGTGGCGCTCAGCCACCCCCGGGAACTGGCTGGCAGGCTGGCCAGCCAGGCCACCACGCCTGGCACCCGGCGCTAAGCCAGCACCGCCAGGACGGGCGTATTCCCGCCGCCGCCCAGCCGGGGGATTGCGTCCGGCCATGTGCCAACCGCGTGACGTCGCCGGTGCACAGCCAACGATGCGTAACAACCCGATCTCTACGAGTCCATCTCGGCGGAAGGGCCAGTTTTGCCGGCCCGCATAGGCAGCAGCCCGGTAATCGTGCCATCGCCTGTTTCGGTCCGTGCGCTGAGCACCATGCCGTTAGCGAACAGCGCGGACGTCTACTCGCCGGGTGGGCAGCGCATGCTGGTGAACGTTATGCCGAGGCCGTCACGCCCGGCCCGGTGGGGGTAACGCCGCGACCACAGGTATGGCCGGAAAACTGGGCCGGCGCCGAGTGCCTGCAGCAGTTCACGCCAGCCGGGCCAGGTTCCCGGCCAGAACCCGTCGTGCCCGGCGGTGCGCGCCCACGCGATCCACTTCGCCGGGTGCTGCTCCAGGACCGGCCAGGCTCACGGGCCAACGCGGCCGGCCCGCTGGAAATGCGCACGGCCCGGCGGCGGCCAGCACGACTGTTCCAGGGCGCCGGCCGGGCCAGCGGAATAAATCATCCAGCAGGCGAATTTGCCGTGGTAAAGATAACGGATGAGCGGCGGCGTTGTGGTCAGGAAGGCACCGAATTCGACGGGTATGGTGCGCCTGATCTCCCCACGGTAGCGGAGGTTGAGATGGTCCAGAAAGTAAGCATCGCGCTGGAAGACGACCTCGATGGCGGCCCAGCGGTGGAAACGGTGCGATTCGGGCTCGGCGGCGCGGAGTACGAGATCGACCTGAGCAAGAAGAATGCCCGCGCGTTCCGGAAGCGGCTGTCGACGTTCGTCGAGCACGCCCGCAAGGCGGGACGGGCTCAGTCCCGCCGCGGGACACGCACGTCAGCTAGCCGGCAGCGCAGCGGGGACATCCGGGCCTGGGCTAAGGCCCAGGGAATGACGCTGAGCGAGCGCGGCCGTATCCCGGCCAGCATCGTTCAGCAGTATGAAGCGGCCAGGGGACACTGAAAGCCCCGTACTGCGCACGGCTGGCCGCCGCATCTGCTGACGGATCCATTGTCGTCAGCTTATGCTGCGCTCGGCAGAAGCGGCGCGGCTGGCTGCGCCGTGGGGCGCTGGCGTTGCGGCCAGCCGCGCCGTCCTCGCGCCTGCACGGCTGGCATCCGGGTCGCCAGTTCCTGGTCGGCGCCGGATCAGCGGTCACCCGGTGACCGAGCGCGGCCAGTACCCGGCGGGCCAGCCCGTGCCGCAGGCCGCGTCCAGGAGCTTCCCGGCGGGCCGGGCGTCCAGGATCTGGCGGACCAGCGGCTGCTCCAGCTCGATCAGCGGGTTTCCGGGCTGGCCGTAGGTGGCCGGCCGGACCGGTAACCGTCGGCCGGGCTCAGCTCGCCGACCTCGATTCCGGCCCCCAGCGCCGGGGCGGCGTGGTCCAGCAGGGCTGGGTCCCGGCCAGCCGGGCTTCGACAAATGCGCGGCCGTAGTGGTCCCCGGCATGGGCGCGCAGCAGCACGGCACCTTCCAGCCGCAGCAGGAAGGCCAGCGGATGCCGGAAAGCCATAACGGCAGACGGTAGCCCGGCCCGGCCGGGCTGGGCCAATGGTTTCCTGGGTGGCTCAGCCACCACCACGGCGGCTCCGCCGGCGCGCTAGCTGCTGGGCTGCGGCGCGGTGCAGTGGATGCTGGGGTTGACCCCCGCGTAGTTGAGCGGGCCAGCCAGGATGGTGACCGCGGTCGTGCTGGCCCGGCTGCAGTTGCCCAGCAGCTCGTGGTAATCGCCGCGCTGACCGGCGGCGAAGGCGCCGATGATCAGCCAAATGGTGAGAATCGCCGATCCGATGTGCATAGCAGCCTCCGGTTACCCGGCTTTTACCGTGATCCCTTACTGGCCTGGAGCCTACCCAGGCACGGCGGCGCCGGGCGCCGCATGTGGGCTGCACAAGGTGTTTTCCAGGAATCTGGAATTTGCCCTGGCCTAGCTCTGGCTCACCCGCAGCGCCGCGTTGATCAGGTCGAGCCCGGCGGTCTGGCGAACAAAGTCGGCCGCGTCGGCCGGGGCCGCCCAGTTGGCACCGAACAGATGCCCCTCACTGGCATGGGCCAGCGCCGAATCCGCATTGGCGAGAATGAATTGCCGGTAGGCCGGTTTCCCGCATTTCAGGGACAGCCGGGCCAGGTGCCGGACGAAGATTCCCTTGAACAGGGTGCTGTCCACACTCGGCATCCGGGCTGGGGGGCAGCCGCCCGGGCCGCAGTCATTGTGCTCGTGCAGAATCCCGTCGATCACGCCGGATTCGCTGGGGTGAGCCGGCCCGCCAGCAGAACCCGCGCGCGGCCGCCATGGATTCCGGATGAACGCGTCCGCAATCTTCTCCGCCCAGCCCAGGTAGGCCGGGTCACCGCTGAGTTCGGCAAGGTCAGCCAGCCCACTGAGAATCACGCCCTGGTTGTACGACCAGACACTCTGCGAGTTGTCGTTCACGCCGTGCTCGTTGGGCGAATCATTGACCAGGCTGGCCGCATTGATCATCGCCACCCCGCCGGGCGGGGGAGAACTGAGCCACGCCCAGCCCCGGCGGGCCCACTCCAGGTACCGGGCCTGGTCCGGCCCGTCCGGGCTCCGGCCCCGGTAGCGCAGGCCCAGCCCGGCCGCCACCGCGACAAACAGTTCATTGGCAATGGCGTTCTTGTACCCGCCCTTCCAGCCGGACGGCACCGCGCAGGCCCCGGCGCGGTCGGGCTGGCCGTCGCGCTTACCCCAGTAAATGCCACCGCCCCAGTAATCGTCCCAGCCACCGGCCATATCGCGGAAAATATCGCTGGCGGCCGCGAGATATTCGCCGTCGCCAGTCAGGTCGTAGGCGGCTATCCAGGCCAGGGCCCACCAGCCCTCGTCGTCGTAGAAGCCATTGCTGAAGCCCGGGTAATCGTCCCGGCTGAACCGGAAGAAAGGCCAGGACGAAGACACCAGCCCGGTGTAAACCGGCCGGTGCGTGCCTGGGGCCCGGGCGAACGTGTTCGCCACGACCGGCCCCAGGTAGGACCGCTCGCCGGTCACCGCCATGTAGTCGACCAGCGCGGTGATCGCGTTGGCGCTGTTCCACCAGCGGGACATGACCTGCATCCGGTCCCGCTGGCCGATCAGCGCGAGCACGCTGTTGCGCACGTTGCGGCCGGCCTGGGACAGGTCTCCCCAGCGCACCGCGAGCGCCGGATCGCGGTAACTGTACAGGCCGGCCCGGCGGGCATACGGGTCCGCGCCGTACCACTGCTGCAACGCCCGCGCCGCGGCCGGCGCCGCCGTCCTGACATCGCCCATCGCCGATCAGCCCTCGCTGCGGGGATCTCCGTCCCCCCGAGTCTGAACCGCGTTCCAGCCCGCGGCAACTGCGCGCACTGTCTGCTGGCCCGCCGCCCCGGTCCCGGGCCACCAGGCGGGAGCCCGGCACCAGCCCTGGACCGTTGAACTCTGCGCCGGGCCGAGAGACGCTAACGATGCACGGCAGCTCACCCGGGAGGCCCCATGGATCAGGTCAGGCCCGCTGAGGTGGGGAACTCAGGCCCGGGCGCGTCGCCGGATGCCAGTCATGTGATCCTGGGCACTGACGCGGCCTACGCCCCGGCCCGGCCACCAGGCCGGCCGGCCGGCCGGCCGCGGCCGCTGCGCAACGTGTCGGAGATGCGGCACTTCTTCCGGACCAACGACACGCCGATCTATTTCGTCGGCGCCACCCCGTTCAACCTGCTCGGCATGGACCGGTGGATCCGGAACTTCAGCTACATCACCTACTACGACGGCTGGGATGGCGCGCATCCGCGGGTGTTCACCCCACGGCACAAGCCCTACGTCGAGTTCGGCAGCGGCGAGGAGATCAACAACTGGCTGCTGGAAAACGCCGAGGTCCGCGCGTTCATCGCGCGCCGCTGGCCGGGCTCCCGGGTGCGGCCGAAGATCGCGATGGTGTTCTTCAACGAGGAGACCGAGCGGATCTGCGACGAGCTTGGCTACGACCTGATCCTGCCGCCCGCCGCGCTGCGCACGCACCTGGACTCCAAGCTGGTCACCACCCAGCTGGGTAACGAGGTCGAGGTGGCCAGCGTGCCGAACATCCTGACCTCGGTACGCGACTGGGCCGAGCTGAGCGACGCGGCCGCCCGCGCCGGGCTCGGCCAGGACCTGGTCATCCAGACACCGTACGGGGATTCCGGCAAGACGACGTACTTCATCTCCGCTGAGGCGGACTGGCAGCGCCACCGCCGGGACATCTCCGGCCAGGACGTCAAGGTGATGAAGCGGATCAACAACCGCTCGGTGGCGGTGGAGGCCGTGCTGACCAGGAACGGCACGGTCGTCGGCCCGTTCATGTCCGAGCTCACCGGGCATCCCCGGCTCACCCCGTACCGCGGCGGCTGGTGCGGCAACGAGATGTACCCCGAGGTGATCACCGGCGCGCTGCGGTCCAAGGCGGCCGCGATGATCCGGCGGCTCGGTGGCCGGCTGGGCGCGGCCGGCTACCGCGGTTTCTTCGAGGTCGACGTGCTGGTCGACACCGACACGGACGACGTGTACCTGGGTGAGCTGAACCCGCGGATCAGTGGTGCCTCGGCCATCACCAACGTGACCGCGGGCGCCTACGCGGACATGCCGCTGTTCGCGTTCCACCTGCTGGAGTTCATGGACGTGGACTTCGACTTCGACCTCGGCGAGATCAACGAGCGCTGGCAGGAACTGGCCGGGGAAGACGTGTGGAGCCAGATGATCATCAAGGAGACCCGGCCACTGGTCGAGCGCCTGGAGACGGCCGCGCCGACCGGGCAGTACACGCTGGACAGCGACGGCGAGCTGGTGTTCCGCCGGGCGGCGCTGGACTGGCACCAGCTGCAGAACGAGTCCGAGGCGTTCTTCCTGCGCATCTACGGGCCCGGTGACTACATCTGGAAAGGGGCCGACCTCGGCGTCCTGGTGACCAAGGGCCGGCTGCAGACCAGGGCGGGCGCCCGCGGCCCGGCGCTGACCATCCGGGCCCGCCAGTTCATCGACGCCGTCCGGGCGCTGTACTCGGGCGTGCCGCTGGTCCCGCCGGCTGGCCCGCGCCGGCCGGGCGGCAGCAAGGCGCTGTAGGCCGGGGCCGCCGGCCCGGCCCGCTAGACTCCGGCCGTGATCGGCGAGAACGCGAGCCGCCCGACCAGCGACGTCACGCTGGACAACTGGCAGACCGCGCCCCAGTTGTCCTGGTCGTTCCAGCACGTCGAGGACCTGTTCCCGACCGCGGTCATCTCCCGCGGCAGCGGGCCGGTGCACCTGCTGCCGGCCCGGCTGGCCCCGCTCGCCGACCTGCCGGTCCGGCTGCACGACGGCGGCCACACCAGCGTGGCCGGGGTGATGGCGGCCACGCACACCGACGGCTGGCTGGTCACCCAGCACGGCGCGGTGCTGGCCGAGGAGTACCCCGGCGGCATGGCGCCGGGAACCCGGCACCTGCTGATGTCGGTCAGCAAGTCGCTGGTCAGCATGGTGACCGGCGCGCTGGCCGCCACGGGCACGCTGGACCCCGAGCGACCGGTCACCGACTACGTGCCTGAACTGGGCCGCCCGGAACTGGGCAACTGCGGTTACGCCGGGGCCACCGTCCGGCACCTGCTCGACATGCGCTCCGGCATCGCGTTCTCCGAGGACTACCTCGACTCCTCGGCCGAGGTCCGGCTGCTGGAGGAGGCCATCGGGTGGGCCCCGCACCGGCATCCCGGCGTGCCGGGCTCGATGTATGAGTTCCTGCTCACGCTGCGCCAGAAGGGCCCGCACGGCGGCCCGTTCGAGTACCGGAGCTGCGAGACCGACGTGCTCGGCTGGGTGTGTGAAGCGGCGGCCGGCACCCGGATGCCGGAGCTGATGTCCGGCTTGCTGTGGAGCCGCCTGGGCGCGGAGCGGGACGCGGCCATCGCCGTGGACCCGGACGGCACCGGGATGTTCGACGGCGGGATCTGCGCGGTACTGCGCGACCTGGCCCGGTTCGGCGCGATGGTGCTGGCCGGGGGCACCTCGCTGACCGGCGAGCGCGTGGTGCCCGCGGCCTGGATCCACGACACGGTGACCGGCGGCCCGGACTCCCGGGACGCGTTCGCGGCCTGCCCGGTGGACAACGGCATGCCGGGCGGCATGTACCGCAACCAGTTCTGGATCCCCTACCCGGGCCAGGATGTGCTGCTCTGCCTGGGCATCCACGGCCAGATGATCTACATTAACCGGCCCGCGCAGCTGGTCGCGGTGAAGCTGTCCAGCTGGCCGCTGCCGCAGGACGCGTGGAAGTACTTCGCCACCATGGCCGCGTTCGACGCGATCGCGGCCTGGGTCAGCTAGCCGTCACGCCGGCGGGCCCGTACCAGCCCGGCGAGCGGCGGGCCCGCTGCGCCGTCTCCGCGACCACCGGCGACCAGGCCGCCCGGCTGGTGGACTTCGCGCTCCGCGCGGTCCGGTCGACCGGGCCGACGGCCGGGACCTGATCAGGCGCCGGGCGTGTCGCGGGTCGCCTGCACGGCCCGGTGCACCATGCGGGCGTAGACCCTGGTGCCCGGGATCTCCGGGTGGATGTGGTCCGGCCAGAGCAGGTACATCCGGTTCCTGATCGTGTCGTACCAGTCCGCCAGCACCACGGCCGGGTGCTGCCCGGCGAAGGCCGCGTCGGTGCGGTTGACCTGCTTGCTCCACCCGTCGGGCACGCACGTGTTGATCAGCACCAGCCTGCGGTCCGGGCCGAGGATCCGGAGCACCTGGCTGAGCTGGCTGGTGGTCACGAGGTAGTTCGTGCCGAGGCCGAGGACCAGCACCGGGCGGAGCCGCCCGGTGGCCGCCAGATGGCGCAGGATGGCCAGGCCGGCCGGCATCTCGCGGTCCGGCTTGGCGTCGATGTAGATGCCGGGCATCGCGTCGGCCAGGGCCGGTGTGCTGGCCGCCATCACCGAGTCGCCAATCGCCTCGACCTGGCTGCCGGTCACCTCGCGGTCTCCGGTCAGCGGCTGCGATCCGGCCGCCACGCCCGTCCGCAGCCGGGCCGCCTCGGCCTGGTCCGCCGCGGCCCGGGTCGCCGCGCCGATCTGCTCACCGGTGGTGATCTGGTGCTGCATGGCGGTGACCGTGGGCGGCGGCTGGAAGATGCCGCAACCGGCTGTGCCGGCGGTGGCCAGGAGCACCGCGGCGACCAGCGCGCCGCGGGCCCGTCCCGCGCGCTTTCTTACCATTTCCCTTTTCCCCTGCACAGCAGGTTTTTCGCCGCAGGGGGATGGCGGCAAACACCGTGCGGGCAAATCCCGTCGTGCTCGGCGCAGCCCAAGGTGGCGTTATGAGAAGCCTTTGGCGATGTATAAGGAAATTTACCCTGTGCTAATGGCTGAGCCTTTATTCCGGGTTGTTCCCGGTGATACCGGGCAGCACGGCGGCGAACCAGCCGGCCAGCTCGCCCGCCACCACGACCTGGCTGCGGAAGCCGACATGGCCGTCCGGCCGGACGGCCAGCAGGCCCCGGCCGGGGACGCTGCTCAGCCGGTGCACGGTGACCAGCGGGCCCGGGCGCAGGCCAGCCGGCCAGCTGGCGTCCCGGTCGAGCAGCACGTGAATACCTGGCCGGGCGGTCAGGTCGTGCAGCCGGGTCCGGCGCCCGGCGCAGGTCACGGCCTGGTCGGGCAGCCGGTCGCCGGACCGCGGCCCACCGTGCCGCCGCGGCGTCCCCTCTACCGAAAGCGGGCTCCCCCGGTAGCTGACCCCGAGCTGCGAGATCAACCGGAACCCGGCCGCGGCTGGCCGGCGCCACCCGAGCAGGGCCGGCACGGCGGGCCCGGCCAGCGGCATGACCCGGCTACGGATCAGGGCGGGCAGGCAGCCGGTGGCGGCCTCCACCCAGAACGCCACGTGGGTCAGGCCGAGCACCTGGCGGGCCGCGGGCCTGCGTTCCTGGTCGTAAGAGCCGAGCAGCATCGCGCCCGGCGGGCCCGGGGCGGCCAGCGCCAGCTTCCAGCCCAGGTTGGCCGCATCCTGGATGGCCGCGTTCATCCCCTGGCCGGTGGCCGGAGAGTAGGCGTGCGCGGCCTCCCCGGCCAGATACAGCCGGCCCGCGCTGAACTGGCCGGCCAGCCCGTGCTGCACCCGGACCCGCGCGGACCAGGCCAGGCCGGTGATCCGCGCGGTCAGCGCGGACTGATCGAGCAGCGCTTGCAGCTCGGCCGCCGGGACTGGCGGGCCCGGCTGGCCGTACGGCAGCGGGTCAGCCCCGGCGGGCCGGGTGGCCAGCAGCCGCCAGGACGCCCGCTCGCCGAGGGCGAACGCGAACACCAGCCCGCCCGGCCCGGCCGCCACGTGCGCGGCGCCGGGCCGCAGATCACCGCTGAGTTCCGCGTCGGCCAGCACGATCTCCACCGGGTAGGGGCGGCCGGCCCAGCCGATACCCGCCTGCGCCCGGACCGTGCTGGCCGGGCCATCACAGCCGGCCACCGCGTCGAAGCACACCTCTTCGAGCCGGCCCGGCGTCCGCAGCACGGCCTGCACATCCCCGCCGCGGTCGCGGACCCGGACCAGCTCGGTGCCGCGCTCCACCCCGATGCCGCGCTGCCCCAGCGCGCGGGCCAGCACCGTCTCGACGTCCATCTGCCAGATCAGCGACAGGTACGGAAACGCGGTGTCCGGCAGCGCGAAGCCAGCCAGCCGGACCTGGACGGCCCGCTGGCGGCCCAGCCGCAGGTCGGCCGTGGGCGCGGTGTCGGCCCGGGCCAGCAGCGCCCCGGTCACGCCCAGCGGGCGGAGCACCTCCAGCGTGCGCGGGTGCATGATCAGGGCGCGGGAGGGCCGGAAGGCGGCCGGCCGCCGGTCCACGATCCGGACCTCGGCGCCGTGATCGTGCGCCTGCAGGGCCAGCGCCAGCCCAGCCGGGCCCGCGCCGGCCACCAGGATCCGGGCTGGGCTGGTCACGCCGCCCCGGTCAGCCGCCACCACGCGGCCGGGTCGGCCAGCCCTGGGCTGGCTGGCCCAGGGCTGGCTGGCCGTTCGGCCCGGGCCAGCATCTCGTCGCGGTGCAGCCCGGGCAGCACCACGTGGTGGATCGAGCCGGGCACGGATACCAGCGCGAGCACCCGCCACAGCGCCCGGGCGTAGTTGTCGGCGCGCCCGGCGCCGTCCCACTGGTACACGCCGCGGTAACGGCCGTGCTGGTCGTGGGCCAGCCACAGCTTCGACACGAAGCCGGGGAAGCCGGCGAACAGCGGGGTGTTGAGCAGGCTCTCCCAGCGGAACAGCGGGTGCCCCCAGCCACGCACGCCGCGCAGCCGGAAGCCGACTACGAGCAGGCAAGGCTCGCGGACCGGGCCGTAGTCGGCCACGGTCTCCCGGTAGACCCGGGCCGAGGTCCCATCCGCGAAGCGGAGCCGCAGCCCCACACGCCGGGTCGGCAGGTGCAGGCGGCGGGTGGCCAGCAGCCGCGCGGTGCAGAGCACGCACCGGGCCAGCGCCCAGCACGCGGCCGGATAACGGAGCGGAGGCTTCTCGGTCATGACTGCTACCCCCTGTGCTGAGTCCCCGGTTCCAGGATGGCCCGGGCCGCCGTGGCCGGGCAGGGCCGGCCGGCCGCCATTGGTCCCGGACCCCGGAGTGCGGCGCCGCGCTCCGCCCGCCGGGCTGGCTGGTGCCGGGGTCGCGCAGGTTCTGCACGTGGCGCACTACAGCACGGTCAGCCGGCAGCTGACCACCGCTCTTGACGCAACCGATTGGTTGCCATATTGTAGCAACCGATTGGTTGCTACTAGCTGGAGGTCGCGATGCAGACTCCCCCGATCGTCACGCTGCCGGAGTGGGAGGCGGCCCGTCAGCGGCTGCTCGCCAGGGAGAAAGAAGTGACGCGGGCCAAGGACGCGCTGGCCGCGGAGCGGCGGCGGATGCCCTGGGTGCCGGTGGACAAGGACTACGCGTTCGCCGGGCCGGCCGGGCCGGCCAGCCTGGCCGGCCTGTTCGAGGGGCGCCGGCAGCTGATCGTCTACCGCGCGTTCCTGGAGCCCGGCGTGCACGGCTGGCCCGGCCACGCGTGCATCGGGTGTTCGCTGGTGGCCGATCAGGTCGCCGACGTAGCTCATCTGAACGCGCGGGACACCACGCTCGCGTTCGTCTCACGGGCACCGCAGCCGGACATCGCGCGGGTCAAGGCCCAGATGGGCTGGACGATGCCCTGGTACACCATGACCGACGGTTTCGACGCGGACTTCGGCGTGGCCGAATGGCACGGCACGAACGTATTCTTCTGCGACGGCGGCCAGGTGTACCGCACCTACTTCATCAACAACCGGGGCGACGAGGCGATGGGGAGCACCTGGAGTTACCTCGACATGACCCCGCTTGGCCGCCAGGAGGAGTGGGAGGACTCGCCCGAGGGCTATCCGCAGTCCCCGCCGTACGCGTGGTGGAACTGGCACGATGCGTACGGCCAGGACAACGGCGACGGATAACCCGGCTGGGCAACCAAGCCTGGTGGCGTAGCCGGGGAGGGTGCGCGCCGGCCGCGACCACGAGCGTGCCGGGGCCGACCTGGGCTCAGCGCGCGGCCCGTGTCTGATTCGTGCAAGACGGCACGGCCGGGCCGTGGTTGGCTGGGCTGACTCCGCCTCATCGACGAAAAGGACGACCGTGTTCCTCGGACTGCGCACCGTTGTATACCCCGCCCCCGACCTGGCCGCGAGCAAGGCGTGGTGGACGGAGGTCCTGGGCATCAAGCCCTACTTCGACGAGCCGTTCTACGTCGGGTTCAACCCCGGCGGTTACGAGCTTGGCCTGAACCCGGCTGGCGACCCGGCGGCCGGCCCGAACAGCTACTGGGGGGTGCGGGACATCGCGGCGGCTGGGGAGCACCTGATCGCGCTGGGCGCGGTCGCCGTGGACGCCGTGCAGGATGTCGGCGACGGCATCAGGCTCGGCACGTTCCGCGCCCCGGGCGGCGATCTCATCGGGCTGATCGAAAATCCGGTGTTCACGCTGCGGCCCGCGGCGGCCCCGGAAAGCGACGGCCCCGGCCGCTGAGCGGCGGGCGGAAGCGGCTGGGCCTGGCCGGCACTCCCGCGGACATCCAGATGAGCAAGGGCCAGCCGCCCAGGTGTCAGCCCCGCGGCACGGGGTAGGGCGATACCCACGTATCTAGCCGGCAACGCCCCAGGGGGAGCGGAATGTCCGAGTTCGACAACCTGAAGAACGAGGCCGAGCAGCTCGCGCAGCAGCATCCGGACCAGGTGAAGGAAGGCGAGCAGTGGGCCGAGAAGGAAGGTAAGGACCTGGCCGGCAAGGAGTTCGGCGGCCAGGGCGACCAGGGTGACCAGGACTCCGGTCAGGGTGGCCAGGGGCAGTAGGTCCCGCTCAGCGCGCTGACCAGCCCCGGTGGTCAGCGCGGCTGGTCAGCATGGCTGGTCAGCGCGCCCCAGCCAGCAGGAAGGCCCGCGCGATCACCTGATACCCAGCCTGGTTGGCATGCTCGTTGGGGCCCCGCGGCCCGGCCGTGCATGCCCAGGTCCACCGGCAGATCGCGGCCACGTTGCGGGGCAGCGAGCCGAACCCGGGCACGGTCACGTCGGACCCGAAGTCCGGCGTGTAGAACGCGCTGAACACGTTGGCCACCGGCACGCGGTACGCCCGGTAGACCCGGCCCAGCAGGCTGTTGTAGCCGTCCGCGGCCAGCTCGCTGGCCCGGGCGAGCATCTCGCCGACCCAGCCGTGCCGCCATTCGGCCAGCACAGGCAGGTAGTAGTTCATGGCCACGATCCGGGTTCCCGGGCTGGCCTGGCGGAGCCGGGCCAGGATCGTGGCCAGATTCTGCCCTGCCTCGGGGATGAAGCTGGCCACACAGCTGGCCAGCTTGGCCACCGACCGCTGGATCACACACGAGTACGGGTCGTTGGCCCCGATGTCCAGGGTGATCAGGGAGACGCGGCCGCGGTGTGCGCGCAGGAAGCCGGCCGCCGCGGCCAGTTGCGAGCCAGCCTGGTAGTGGCAGATGCCGCCGTGGATCATCGTGCCGGTGGTCTCCCCCGGGCAGCCCAGCTTGACCAGGCGCAGACCCGGCTGCCCGCGGCGCAGCATGCCATACAGCTGGTCGGCGTAGCCGACCCGGGTCGGCACGCTGACCCCCGCGGCGTCCGGCTGGACCCCCTGGGCCAGCGAGTCGCCCAGGGCCAGGTAGTAGGTGGCTGGCGGCGGCGCCGGCTGCCCGGCCTGGCCGGCCAGCTGGGCAGCGGGCGCGGCGCAGCCAGTGACGGCCAGGGCGAGCAGGCCCGCCACCGCCAGCACAAGCAGCCGGGGATGCCTGGCCGCCCGGAGATGGGTCGCGCGGAGAGGGTGCATCGCTCCCGTCCGGGGTGGAAGCGTTAGTGCGCTGCATTATGCCCCCTCCGGCCCGCCGTGAACCGGGCCCAAATGAGCGCGGTTAGGTTGTGGTCACCCCGCAGCCACTGACTCGCCGCGTTGCCGCGGCGGCGATGTGGCTGCGCGTCAGCGTGCGCGGGCAGGCCGCCGAACGTCGAGGCCGCCGGATGCGGAGCCGGCCCGCCCGGGCCCGTCCGGCGCAATGGGCCCCGCCAGCCGCCGCGGCGGCCCCGTCCCGCCGGCCGCCGACGGCTGGCCCCCGATCAGCCGCCGACGGCGCCCAGCATCAGCTGCGGCGCCGGCCCGGCGACGCGCCTGGCCGGCGTCCCTGCCGTCACCGCTCGGTGGGCCGGGGGCCCCAGGCCATCCCAGCCGGCCCGTGGCCGGAGGCGACCGGTCACCGTGGCTGGAGGATCTGCAGCCAGGTCTGGGATACCGCCGCCGCGCACGCGACCGCGGTAGGCAAGGCGCTGCTGGCCGCGCTGCCCCGCCGGGGCCGGCGGGCGCTGCTCGGTGAGCAGGGCCTGCCGCCATTCACCTCCAGCACGGTGACCGATGCGGCCGAGCTCGGGACCGAACTCGCCGGGCTGGCCCCGGCACACCGGTCACCGAGTTCGGCCAGTTCCGGGACAACGTCTGCTGCGCGGGTATCGCGGTCCCGGGCGCCGAACCGGGCACCCGGTGGGCGGTGGGCAGCACGGTCCGTGGCCTGGACCTGCCCGCCGGCCTGCTCGGTGAGCTGCGATGCGCGGCTGCTGACCGGCGCGCCGGCCCCGGCCCGGCCAGGCGGCTGCCCGCGGATCGCTAACCGACGGTGAGGTGCTCGGCCATGGCCTGGTGGTGGGCCAGCACGGCCGCCTGGGCCGCGGTGGCATCCCGGGCCAGGACCGCGGCGGCGATCGGCTCGTGCAGCTCCCAGTGCCGGGCCGGCCCCGTGCCACGCAGCCACGGCGGCACCGACTCGCTGTCCACCCAGCCTCTGAGCTGATAGGCCAGCAGCGCGCTGTGCACACTCTCGTAGATCGCAGCCAGGTAGGGGTTGCCCGCGCCACGGACCACCGCGGCGTGGAACACGGTATCCGCCGCGACCAGCTCAGATGTGCTGCCCGCCGCGTCGTGCAGCTTGCCCAGCGCCGACCGGATGCTCTCGGCGTCCGGGCCGGCCAGGGCAGGCTCCCGGGTGGCCGCCTCCCGGGCGCCGATGCTCTCCAGCCAGAGCCGGAGCTGGAGCAGGTGGCTGGCCGACTGGGTGTCCAGGTCGAGCATCATGGTGACCGACGCGGCCACCATGACCTCTGGCCGCCGGACCACGTATGCGCCGGACCCGTGCCGGATCTCCACCAGGCCCATCAGCGACAGGCTGCGCAGCGCCTGGCTGACCGTGGGCCGGCTGGCCCCGAACCGTTCCGCCAGCTCACGCTCGGGTGGCAGCCGGGCCCCTTCCGCGATCCGCTCGCTGATGATCAGGCCGCGGATCTGTTCCGCGACCGAGTCAGCGCGGCGGGCCGTACTGACCGGCCCGATCCCGGCCAGCGTGACCGCGTCCGGGCGGCGCTGCGGCGTCATGGCGTTGACACTACCGCAGAGGCAAAGTGACAATGTGGCTATGCCACTTGGGACACGGATGTCGGATCCCGGTGCCAGCTGGGCGGTGCCCGACCCCGCGCGGCTCGCGCTGCGGATCCGGCTCCGGGCGGTGCAGATGGTGGCGGCACAGGGCTTCGGCTATCTGGGCCAGGCACTGTCGTCGGCTGAGCAGGTGGCGGCGCTGTTCGCAGTGGCCCGGCCGGGCGTGGACCGGATCGTCTGCTCCCCTGGCCACTACGTGATCGCGTTCTACGCGGCAGCCGCCGAGACCGGCCTGCTGCCCGGTGCGGCGCTGGCCTCCTATGGGCAGGACGGGTCGGCACTGGAGGCGATCGGCTCCGAGCGGTCGCCGGTCCTGGACTACGTGTGCGGGTCGCTGGGCCAGGGGTTGTCCGCAGCGGCCGGATTCGCCCTGTCCGACCGGCTGCGCGGCCGGGAGACCCGGACGTTCGCGCTGGTCAGCGACGGCGAGCTGGAAGAAGGCCAGGTGTGGGAGGCAGCCATGTTCGCCGCCCACCACCAGCTGTCCGGGCTGACCGTGCTGCTCGATGCCAACAACTCCCAGGTTGACGGGCCGGTGGACAGCGTCACCACGATCGAGCCGATCGCGGCCAAGTGGGCCGCGTTCGGCTGGGGCACGGCCGAGGTGGACGGGCACGACGTGGCCGCGGTGGCCCGGGCCCTGACCGCCGCTCCGGTGAGCACCAGGCCGTCGGTAGTGATCGGCCGCACCTCGACCCGCCGCGGCCTGGACTGCCTGCCGCCCGATGCCGACGGGCACTTCATCAAGCTGCCCGCCGAGCTGGCCGCCACCGCGGTCCGCGAGCTGATCGCACGGCTGGAGCAGGCCGGTGCATGAGCCGCCCTACCCGGTCGCGCTGAAGCCGTACGGGCAGGCGCTGGTCGACCTGGCCCGGCACCGGCCAGAGGTGGTCTGCCTCAGCGGTGACCTCACCCGGCAGTGCGAGGTCGACCTGTTCCAGGCCGAGTTCCCGGGCCGTTTCATCCAGGCCGGCATGGCCGAGGCCAACATGATGGGGGTAGCCGCCGCGCTGGGCCGCAGCGGGCATCTCCCGTTCGTGCACACGTTCGGCGTGTTCGCCACCCGGCGGCCGCTGGACCAGATCATCAGCGCCATCGGCTACCCGCGGCTGCCGGTCCGGATCATCGGCTTCATGCCCGGCCTCTCCAGCCCGGGCGGCCCGAGCCATCAGGCCATCGACGACGTCGCGCTGATGCGTGCGGTACCCGGGATGACCGTGCTCGACGTGGCCGACGCGGTGGAGGTCCGCCAGGTCTGCGCGGCCATCGCGGACCTGCCCGGGCCGGTGTACGTCCGGCTCAAGCGCGGCGAGGTCCCGGTCATGTTCGGCGACGATCATGTGCTGTCGCTGGACCGCGCCCAGGTGCTCAGCCGTGGCGGCGACGCGGCCCTGTTCGCCAGCGGCATGATGCTGGCCCCGGCACTGGCCGCGGCGAGGGTACTCGGCGAGCACGGCACCGCGGTGTCGGTGGTGAACGTCCCGGTGCTGAAGCCGCTGGACACCGGCACCGTGCTGGACGTGGCCGCGGCCGCGCGGGTGGTGCTGGCCGCGGAGAACCACCTGGTCAGTGGCGGGCTGGGCACGGCTGTGGCCGAGGCGCTGGCCGAGGCTGGGCTGGGCCGCCCACTGCGCCGGATCGGGCTGCGGGACGCGTTCGCCGAGGGTGCGCGCAGCGCGGGCTACCTGTTCGGCCGGTACGGCCTGTCCGCCCAGTCCATCGTGGCTACCGCCTGGCAGGCCCTGGGCCGGCCCGGGCCGGTGCCCGAGGTCCGGCTGCCCGCCGCCGACCCCGGCGAGTACGCGCCGGTCTGACGTCCCGCCCACTGAGCCGCAAGGATCTCAGCCGCAAAATCTCAGCGCAGAGGAGAGCCGCCGGTGACCGCCTTCTACTCGGCGTCGGACCAGTCCACGCCCATCGCCTCACCCGGCGCGGTGCTCGGTGTGGACTGGGAGCAGCGGGTCGATTTCGCCCGGCTGCGCAGCCAGCGCATCGCCAGGGTGCAGGCCGCCCTGGACCAGTCCGAGCTGGGCGCGCTGATCTTGTTCGACATGAACAACATCCGCTACACCACCGCGACCCACATCGGGAACTGGGCCCGGGACAAGTTCTTCCGCTGCGCGCTGGTGATGCGCGGCCACGAGCCGATCCTGTGGGACATCGGCTCGTCGGCCCGTACGCACCAGCGGTACGCCCCGTGGTACGGCCAGCAGAGCTGGCAGGCGGGCATCTCCAGCTGGCGCGGGGCTATCCCCACCTATGTGGGAGTGGAGGCGGGCAACGCGGCCCGGCTGGCCGGGCTGCTGCGCGACGCCGGGCTGGCCGGCGGCCCGGTCGGGGTGGATGTCGTCGAGCTGCCGGTGCTGCGGGCACTGGAGCGGGAGGGCCTGCGGATCGAGGACGGTCACGGGCTGATGCAGGATGTCCGGTCCATCAAGACCGCGGACGAGATCGCGCTGCTCGATCACGCGGCCGCGCTGGTCGACGGGGCCTACGAGGAGCTGTACCGCGAACTCCGGCCGGGCATCCGGGAGAACGACTGCGTGGCGCTGGTCAACCGGTACCTGTACGAGAACGGGTCGGAGGAGGTGGAGGCGGTCAACTCCATCTCCGGCGAGCGGTGCAGCCCGCATCCGCACGTGTTCTCCGACCGGCTGATCCGGCCCGGTGACACCGCGTACTTCGACATCATCCACGCCTTCAACGGCTACCGGACCTGCTACTACCGGACGCTCAACGTGGGCCGCCCGACCCGGGCCCAGCGCGAGGCCTACCGGCGGGCCCGCGAATTCATGGACAACGCGATTGGCGAGATCCGGCCGGGGGCGACGTCGGCCGACGTGGTCCGCCACTTCCCGGCCGCGCCGGAGTTCGGGTTCAGCAGCGAGGAGGAGGCGTTCGGCCTGCAATATTGCCATGGCCTGGGGCTATCCAACTGGGAACGCCCGCTGATGAGCCGGTACCACTCGTTCGAGCACCCGGTCGAGCTGAGCGAGGGCATGGTGTTCGCCATCGAGACGTACTGGCCGACCCCGGACGGCTCATCGGCGGCGCGGATCGAGGAGGAAGTGGTGGTCACCGCGGGCGGCTGTGAGCTGCTCACCCGGTTCCCCGCCGACCAGCTGTACGTGGCGGGCACCCGGTACTGGGCCGGCGCCGACCTGCCCGGTTAACCCTCCGCCGGCAGCACGAGCCGGAACTCGCTGCCCGCGCCGGGCTGGCTGTCCACCTCGATCCGCGCGTTCAGCGACTGCGCCGCCCGGCGCGCGATGGCCAGGCCCAGCCCGGAACCGCCGGTGGCCCGGTCCCGGGCCTCATCGACCCGGTAGAGCCGGTCGAAGATGCGCTCCAGGTGCTCGGGCGCGATGCCGATGCCGGTGTCGCGCACCGCGATCACGGTGCCGGGCCGGCGCCGCTGGGCCACGATCCGGACCCGGCCGCCGGATGGTGTGTACCGGATGGCGTTGGACACGAAGTTGTTCACCACCGCGTCGATGAGCCGGGGATCGGCCAGCACCGGCACCTGCTCCGCGCACACCACGAGCGTGACCCCGGCGTCGGCGGCGGCCAGCCGGAACCGCTGGGCGGTCTCAGCGCACGCCGCGCCGACGTTCACCTGCTCCTGGCGGACACTCTCGGCCAGTTCCAGCCGGTGCAGGTGCCGCACGTCGTCCAGCAACTGGTGCAGCCGGCCGCACTCGTGCACCACGATGGTGGCCGCCTCGGCACGCTCGGCGGCGGTCCGGGCGGCGCGATCGACCAGGGCGAACGCGAATCCGGACACCGCGCTGAGCGGGGTGGCGATCTCATGGGCCAGGTCGGCCAGGAACCGCTTCTGCTCGGTATCGGCCCGCTGGAGCTGGGCCGCCATGCCGTTGAAGGCCCGGCTCAGGTGCACGAGCTCCTCCGGGCCGGATATCCCCATCCGGGCCGAGAAGTCCCCGGTGGCCAGCTGGTCCGCGGTCTCGATGGCCCGGGTCACCGGCTCGCGGACGGTACGCACCAGCACGGTGGCGGCCAGCCAGGCCTCGCCGATGAGCAGCAGTGCGGCCAGGCTGGCCAGGCCGGCCTGGTGCGGGCTGGTCGCGGCGGCCCCGACCGCGATGGTGACCGCCGCGGTAGCCGCCATGGCCACCAGCAGCCACACCCGGAGCGAGGCCAGCCGGTCAAGCATCGGCTTCCAGCCGGTAGCCGACACCGCGCAGCGTCGAGATGCGCAGCGCACCGCCGAGCTTGCGGCGCAGGCCGACGATGTGCACGTCGATGGTCTTCTCGCTCACGAAGCGGGACCCCCAGACCTCATCGAGCAGCTGGTCCCGGGTGTAAGCCCGGCCCGGGCTGGCCAGCAGCGTCTCCAGCAGGTCGAACTCCCGCCGGGTGAGCTCGATCCCTTCGCCCCGGACGGCGCAGCGCCGGGCCCGCCGGTCCAGCTCGACCACCCCGACCCGCAGCGCGGCGGCGTCCGCACCGAACCCGCGCGCCCGGCGGAGCTGAGCCCGGACCCGGGCCACCACCTCGTGAGCCAGGAACGGCTTCACCACGTAGTCGTCGGCACCGATCTCCAGCCCGGCCACCCGGCTGGCCTCCTCTCCCCGCGCGGTCAGCAGGATGATCGGGATCGAGGAGTTCCGCCTGGCCTGCCGGACCACCTCGAAGCCGTCCACCTCGGGCAGCATCACGTCCACGATGGCCAGATCGATGTCGCCGCGGCGCAGCGCCGCGAGCGCCTGGGCGCCGGTGCTCGCCTCCTGCACCGCGAAGCCCGCCTGGCCCAGGTACAGGCGCATCAGCCGGCGCAGGGACAGCTCGTCGTCGACGACCAGGATCCGTGCCGCGTTCATGGTTCACATGTTCACATGCCCTCACCGTGCGCTGGCTAGTCCTTAACGGTTCCCTAATTGCGCCCCCGTAGCGTCCGGGCCTGAACCCGGTCAGCCGAGGAGGTTGGGAACATGTCTTCGCAGCAGCTGGTGGCCATCGGTGCGGAGCTGGGCGACACCACGCACCGGCCGCTGTCCGCCTCGACCGGGATCACCCGGGACGCGGTGCACGAGGTGCTCGACGCCGCCGAGCCGCTCATCCGCTACAAGGCAATCGCGCGGATGAGCGGGCACCTGGCCGCCATGTGGCGGACGGTGTACCCGCACGCGGCGGGCCAGCCCGGGCCGGGCGGCCAGCTCCGCGCGGCGTGCCTGACCCGGGCCCGCGAACTCGAATGGATCATGCGCGGGCTCGAATGCCACCTGGCGGGCGAGATGTACGCGGCCGGCCGGCCGGCCATGGCCGTATCCGCGGCGCTGGCCCGGCACGTGGACAGCTACTGGCCCGCCGAGCAGGCCCTGGTGACCTGGATCGAGGACGGGCTCGGCCCGGACGGCTGCGGCCAGCTGGCCCACGCGTACTGGCGCGCGCTGGGCCACGCGCCGACCCGGCCGCATCCGCGCTGCCCTCGGTCCGGGCCGCTGCGGCACGCCGCGTTCTGGTGGCATAGCCGCTGGGACCGGCTGCTCGACGGCGTGGATTCACGGGCCGGCGTGGGCCGCGACTTCGCCCTGGTCCTCGCGCGGCCCCCGGGCGGCCCGCCCGTGCCCCGGGCCGGGGACGGCCCCGGCGATGACCTGGCCGGGCTGGGCTAGATGATCTCAGCCGCCGCTGCCCTGGTGGCACCGGGCAAGGGCATCCTGGCCGCCGAGGCGGGCGGCAGCACCATGTCGTGGCGGCTGGCGTCGGCGGGCGTGGCCGCCACCGCCGCCAGCCGGCGGGCCTACCGGGAGATGCTGGTCACCACCCCAGGCCTGGCCAGCGGGATCAGCGGCGTCATCGTGGCCGGGGAGGCCCTCGGCCAGCGGCTGCCCGGCGGGCGGCTGCTCCCGGCCGCCGTGGCTGACCTGGGCATGATGACCGGCGTCAGGGCTGACGCCGGTGCCGGGCCGCTGGCCGGGACGCGGGGTGAGACGATCACCGAGGGCCTGGACGGGATCCTGCCCCGGCTGCGCGGCTACGCGCGGCTGGGCGCGCGGTTCGCCAGCTGGCGGGCGGTACTGCGGATCGGCCCCGGGCTGCCCTCGGCGCTCGCCGTCCGGGCCAACGCGCACGCGCTGGCCCGGTACGCGGCCGCCTGCCAGGCCACCGGGCTGGTGCCGCTGGTCGAGCCGGCCGTGCTGATGGGCGGGTCGTCGTCGCTCAGCCAGTGTGCCACCGTGACGTCGCTGGTCCTGCTGGAGGTGATGACCAGTCTCCAGGACTACGGGGTGGACTTCCCGGGCGTCGTGCTCCGCCCGGGCATGGTGCTGCCGGGCCGCGAGCCCGGCGGCCAGCTGTCCCCAGCCGAGGTGGCGGCGGCCACCGTGGACGCACTCAGCAGCGTGCCCGCCGGGCTGGCCGGGGTGGCGTTCCTGTCCGGCGGGCAGCACCCGGAGCGCGCCACCGCGAACCTGGCTGCGATGCAGCACGGCCTGCAGCTGTGGCCGCTGACGTTCGCGTTCGGCCGGGCGCTGGCCGGGCCTGCTCTCGCCGCCTGGCGGGGTGAGCCGGGCCGCTGGCAGGCGGGCCAGCGCGCGCTGGCCCGGCGGGTGTCGCTGAACGTGGCCGCCATCCAGGGCCGCTACACCCCGGGGCTGGAACCCGCGGCGGCCGTGCCCTGATGCTGGCCCGCCGGGCTGGCCAGCACGTCGAATTCCCCGGCCTTGATCCGGGCCAGGAACGCGGCCCACTCCCCCGGGGTGAACACCAGCGGCTCCCGGCCCGGGAACTTGGAGTCCCGGACCAGGATCGTGATGTCCTCCGCGCCACGGCGCCAGGCGATCTCGACACAGTTGTGATGGCTGCCGCAGTAGCTGGACCTGCGCCAGCCGGGCATCGCACTGTCCATGCCCGGCAGTGTGCCGCGCGGCACCGGACGGCCGCCTTGCAGCCGACCTGATGCCTGCCTTGCCACCCAGGTCAGGGCGGCACCGGCCACGACAGCCCAGGGCGTGGCCCGAGTTGACCAGTGAATATCACCGTTCGCCGGACCTGCCGGGTGCGCAACCGTGAGAAGGTTCGCACATCGCATCCGGCCCGGCGCCGGTTCCCGGGGGGCACGTCATGACGCATTCGCCGAAGCGGCGGGGCTGCCCGTCACCTCGCCGATTACTATCCAGCATGGCTGGACAACCTGGCCGATGACGTCACCCTCGAGGGCTCGGCGATGGACGGCTTCGTGCCGGGCGCCGAGGCCGTGCGGACCGTGCTGGTGTCGATCCGCGCGCTGTATGACTAGCAGCTCGAGTACGCGCCCTACGGCCACGTCACCGGGCTGTGCACGGCGGTGGCCAGCACCGCCGTGCCCGGGAGGAACTGATGGAGCTGGGCTGGATACTGACCGGCTGGAACATCCATCTGCTGCACCGGTACGCCCCGGCCACGGCGGCCATGCTGGACACGCCGGGCAGCTATGCGCGGGGCAACGACCCGGGGCGCAATCCGGTCCTCGACGGCTTCCATACCACCCCGGCCCTTGGCTACCGGAGCTACTCGGCGTTCGCCGCCGACGTTGCCGCAGGTGCTATCGGGCCCTGGTTCAGGGCCGTTCTGTACGACAACGAGAACTGGCCCGGTACGCCGGCCGCCGAGCAGCAGGACCCGTGGGCCTACCTGGCCCTGTTTGGCCAGCTCGCCCACGCCAACGGCCTGCTGTACATCGCTACGCCCGCGCGTGACCTGGGCAACGTAGCCACGTCGAGGCGCCCGAAGCGCCCCGGCGAAACTCTCGATGAGTGGTATGTGCGGACCAACATCGCCGGTGCCGCCGCCGGGGCGGCTGATATCGCCCAGGTTCAGGCGCAGGTGCACACGGCCAGCGTTCCCGCATTCGCCCGCCTGGTCAGCCAGGCCAGGCCGCAGGCGCTGGCCGCCAGCCGGGACGTCAAGGTCTATGGCGGCCTGTCCACCAACCATGGCTCGCCCGATCAGATGGCGGCCGCGGCCAGCTCGGCCAAGGTTGACGGCTTCTACGTCACGGCCAGCAGCTCCGCCATCACCCAGCTGGAGGCGTTCCTGCGGCGCATGCGGCGCTAGCCCGGGCCTGGGGCCGGGTCCGGGCCGGGTAGCCGGCGCCGCGGAGGGCGAGGCCGGCTACCCGGCACCGGGCCAGACGCTGCCCAGTGCTGGCTGCCACCAGCGGGCCAGCCCCCCAACCCAGGGTCCCGCACCCTGCAGCCCGCTTCGATGAGCACCGTGAGCTGCGCCTTTCGGCGTCCGCGCCGGCACGTTCAGTTATATCTGGGACTTAAGCCCCACCGTCACCGCCGGAGCCGATCAGGCGGATCCTTGCCGGGCAGCGATTCGCTCAGGCAAGAACTCGCATGCTCAGTCGCGTCCGGGAGGTGCGCCGCCCCGATGCGGGCCGCGATGTCGCCATGGCCGTGGCGCCGGCACCAGCTCAGGATGTACCGCGCGTGCTCACCGCACCATCGGTACACGGCTTCGGGCGTCATCTTGAGCTCAGCACTGTGCTCGCCGCGATCGCGGATCAGCGGCCCGAGATAATCGACCAGCTTCGCGGCGGTGTCGTATCCCACGTGCGCGGACCTGGCCAGGGTCTCGTGATTGACCGCCCGGCCCGAGGCGATGGCCCCGGCCAGCCGGGCCGCGGTCAGCCCTTTTCCCCGGCTGAAGTAGGCATGGATTCGCGGCACATCGTCCGGGCTGGCGCCGGCGGGGAACCGGGCACCCGGCAGCTGCCCGCCCCGGATAGCGATATCAACCGCCTCCACCAGCGTCTGGGGGCCCAGCGCCTTCCGGTAGACACCCACCACTTCGGGCTGCTCGACGGCCTCATCCAGGTGGTCGCGCTCGATGCCGTGGCCCTGGGCGGCGAATATCACCGGCACCGGCCGGCCCGCGGCGCGCAGGATGTCCAGCACGTCAAGCCCGTCGAACGTGTACTCGACCGCATAGTCATTCCAGGTCAGGTCGGCGACTACCACGTCGAACCGCAGCCGGTCGCCGGCCGCGCGCTGCACCGCCGCCTGGTCCTCGGCGATCCGGACACTGGCATCGGGCATGGACTGGCGGAGGAACGGTTCAATGATCCTGCCCAGCGCAGCCGCGATCAGCAGGCGTGGCCCGTCCGGCATCGGTCTACCCCCTGGTTCCCCGAGCGTAGTCGCCGGCGGTAGCGTACGCGGCGACATGCGGGCACGGGACGGGCATGATGGAGGCCATGGGCACGGTCGAGTTCACTACGCGGCTCCAGGCCCGCGGCCCGGCGGCCGCGGTGGTGCTGGACGACGCGCAGGTCGCGGCGGTCGGCGAGGGGGCCAGGCGGTTCCCGGTGGTCGCCACCGTGAACGGGTACACGTGGCGGACCAGCGTGGCGCGGATGGGCGGGGAGTTCCTGGTCGGCCTGAACCGCGACGTACGCGAGGGTGCGGCGGTCCAGGCCGGCGATGAGGTCGAGGTGGCCCTCGAACTCGACACGGCGCCCCGGGAGGTCGACGTGCCGGACGCCCTGGCCGCGGCGCTGGCCGCTGACCCGCCGGTGCAGGCGGCGTTCGACGCGCTGGCCTTCACCCACCGCAAGGAGTACGCCCGCTGGATCGCGGCGGCCAAACGCGACGAGACCAGGCAGCGCCGCGTGCAGCAGGCGGTGGACATGATCCGCGCGGGCCAGACCCGCTCCTGAGAGGTGTGACAACGTGACCAGCCAGGACGCCGCATCCGGCCGGCCGCTCGGGCATGCCCCGGACGGGGCCGAGCCGCCCGCGTTCGACACCAGCGTGGCCCATCCGGCCCGCGTCTACAACTACCTCCTGGGCGGGAAAGACAACTACGCGGCTGACCGGGCCGCCGCCGAGGAGATCATCACGATCAGCCCGAGCGTGCTGCCCACGGTGCGGGCCAACCGGGCGTTCCTGCGCCGGGCCGTGCAGTACCTGGCCGGCGAGGCCGGCATCCGGCAGTTTCTCGACGTCGGCACCGGCCTGCCGACCGCTGAGAACACCCATCAGATCGCCCAGGAGATCGCCCCGGAAGCCCGGGTCGTCTATGTGGACAACGACCCCATCGTGCTGGCCCACGCCCGGGCGCTGCTGACCGGCACGCCGGAGGGCGCCACCGCGTACGTCCAGGCGGACGCGCGGGACACCGGCACGATCCGGCACCAGGCCGCCGGGACGCTCGACTTCAGCCAGCCGGTCGCCGTGATGCTGCTGTGCATCATGCAGTACGTCCCGGATTCGGCTGGCCCGCACCAGATCGTGGCCAGCCTGATGGATGGGGTAGCGCCCGGCAGCTACCTGGCCCTGTCCGACACGACCCGGGACGTCGCGCCCGAGGAGATGGCCGCCGGGGCCGCGAAGTACAACGCGCGGCTCGGGCCGAACCAGTTCACCCCGCGCACCCGGGAGGAACTCACCCGGTTCTTCGACGGCCTGGATCTCATCGACCCGGGCCTGGTGCCGCTGCCGCAATGGCGCGCCCTGGCCTATCCCGCCGACCGGATACCCGCCTACGCCGGGCTGGGCCGGAAACCCTGACCAGCCCCGGATCCGCGGGCGGCCAGGAGCCAGTCAGGCGTCACCGTAGACCGGGATGCCAGCCCCGCTGACGGGAGCCGAGTCCGGCCCGATCAGGAACGCGATCACCTTGGCGATCGCGGCCGGCTTGACCGCCCGGGCGGTCAGCGACGGGGACATCCAGGCCCGGTTGGCCGGGGTGTCGATGACCGAGGGCAGGATGCAGTTCACCCGGATCCGCTGCGGCCGCAGCTCGTCGGCGAGCAGCTCGCTGGCCCGGAGCACGGCGGACTTGCTGGTCGCGTAGGCCAGCGGGGCCGCGCCGCTGACCGCAGTCTTGGAGCCTACGGTCACGATCGCGCCACCGCCGGCCGCGGCCATCCGGGGCGCCGCCTCCTGGCAGGACCACAGCATCGACACCACGTTGGTCCGCCACATGCTGTCCAGCGACTTCTCGCCCAGCTCGGCCAGCGAGCCGGGGGCGAACCCGCCGGCCAGCGTGACCAGCGCCGCCGGAGCCCCGGCGCCGAGCGCGTCGATCTGCTGCCAGGCCGCGCGGACCGACTCCCGGTCGGCCAGCTCCACCGCCACCGGGTGCACACCGGGCCTCGACCCGGTTTCGTCGAGGCGGGGCCCGGCCAGGTCCAGGGCCAGCACGGTCAGGTCCCGGCTGAGCAGCTCGGCCAGCACCCCCCCGCCGAGCGCGCCCGCCGCGCCGGTGACCACCACTGCTGCGTTCATCTCGCTCCCTCCCGAGCTGCTGAGCGGCCCGCCGCGGAACGCTGGCCTGCCCCGCACCGCCGGCCCGCCCGGCGCCGCCGGGCCGGACCGCGGATACGCTGAGGCCGCATCCTCCGGAAAGGCGGGACTAATGGCCGGGCAATGGTTCGAGGGCGAGCCACCGGACGGCGGCCAGCTGCCGCCGCTCGACACCAGCGTGCCGCACATCGCCCGGGTATACGACTACTGGCTCGGCGGCAAGGACAACTTCCCGGCCGACCGGGAACTGGCTGAGCAGTTCATCGCCGCCGACCCGTCGGTGATCGCCGGGGTGCGCAGCAACCGGGCGTTCCTCGGCCGGGCGGTGCATTATCTGGTGGCTGAGGCCGGCATCCGGCAGTTCCTCGACATCGGCACCGGCATCCCGACCGCGAACAACACGCACGAGGTCGCCCAGCGGGCCGGGCCCGACACCCGGGTCGTGTACGTGGACAACGACCCGATCGTGCTGGCCCATGCCCGGGCGCTGCTGACCGGGAGCCCGGCCGGGGCCACCGGCTACGTCGACGCCGACCTGCGGGACACGGGCACCATCCTGGCCGCGGCCGCCCAGACCCTGGACTTCAGCCAGCCGGTGGCGGTGATGCTGGTCGGGGTGCTGCACTGCATCCCGGACGAGGACTCCCCGGGCAAGATCGTGGGCCGGCTGATGGATACCGTCCCGGCCGGCAGCTACCTGACTATCTCGCACCCGGCCAGCGACATCCACCCGGACGAGATGGCCAGGGGCGCGGCGCTGATGAACCGGTCGCTGGCCGGCTCGATCACGTTCCGCCCGCACGGCGAGGTGGCGTCGTTCTTCGCCGGCCTCGAGCTGGTGCCGCCCGGCCTGGTCTCCACCACGCAGTGGCGGCCCGGGCCGGGAACCGGTCCCAAGCCGCTGCCCGGCTGGGCGGGGGTCGCGGTCAAGCGCTAGCGGTAGCCACGGTCGCCTGCCGGGCGGCCCGCGTCCTGCACCTCGGTGATGTACCGCCAGCAGTCCGGCTGGGTGCCGTCGGTGTCGGTGAACCCGTAGATCGGCGCCAGCTGGCCGCTGGACACGGCCTGCCCGGACCAGCGCGGCATCCTGCCACCGGCCACCGACAGCCGGTCAGGACGGCGCCCGGGCGGCCCGGACCAGCTGGTGCTCGATCCTGGCCAGGTCGTAGCGGCCGTCCCGCAGGCCCTGGGAGATCTGCCACGCGGCCATGCCCACCCGGAACGCCCGGTACACCGGCCCGAGCGCGGTCTCCTCCAGATCGGTCAGCGGCCAGCCGCCCCGGGCGGCCTCGGCCCGGTAGCCGGCGATCAGCCCCGGCGCCCGGTAGCCGCGCGCGATGGCGAGCTCGTAGGGCCGGGAGTCCAGGTGGGTCAGCCCGAAGTCGATGACCCCGGCGAGCCGGCCACGCTGAAAGTGCACGTTCCACTCGGCGAAGTCCCCGTGCACGACCAGGACCGGCAGCTCATCAGCGCCGATAGCGGCCAGCTCGGCCCGGCTGCCCGCGGCCGCCGCCGCGGCGTGCGCGCCGAGCCGGGGGCTGGCCTCGCGCAGCCCGCGCAGGCACTCGGCCCAGTCCAGGCCGGTGTGCACGGTCAGCCCCTGATGCTGGGCCCGCCAGCCGGGACGCTGCCCGATCAGGTCGCCCAGCCCGCGCAGCGCCCGGTGCAGCCGGGCCAGCTCACCGCCCCGCTGGCGCTGCCGCCCGGCATCCTCCTGGGCCGCCGGTGCGCCGGGCACGAACCGGGTCAGGCAGTACCGCAGCCCGTGGTCCTCGACCAGCTCACTGACCGGTTCCGGGACGGCCCACCCGGCGGCGGCCAGATGCCGCAGCACCGCGTGCTCGTAGGCCAGGTCCGCGGTGGTCGCCCCGGCGTGGTACCGGCGCAGGACCAGCCGCTCCCCCTCGGCCGTCCCGGCCAGCCAGCTCCCGTTCGCCCCGGGCACGTCGCTGAGCTCGGTGACCGTGCCCGCCGCCACGCCCAGCGCGCCGAGCACCCGGGCAGGCGGGCCCCCTTTCCCGGAACGCCCGGCCTCCCGCATGGGTCACCTGGCGGGCTGGATGCCGCTCAGCGCCATGTCGACCACGTCCCGCACGAAGCGGTCGTTCAGGGGCGCGTGGCCGTGCAGCAGCCGGTGATAGAGCGGGCCGTAGAGGAGGTCGACCGCCACCTCGATCTTGGTGTCCGGGGGGATCTCGCCCCGTTCGATGGCCCGGCGGAAGATGGCCCGCAACTGATCCCGGCGCGGCTCGACCACCCGCTGCCGGTACTCGGCCGCGAACACCGGGTCGGTCTGCGCCTCGGTGATCAGCGCGGCGATGACCCGCCCGTACGGCCGGCTGGTGGCCAACCTGCTCCACGGGCGCAGCAGCGAGAGCAGGTCACCGCGCAGCGTGCCGGTGTCCCGCGGGGCCGGCCGGGCGGCCGCCCACTCGGTGTACAGGGCGTCCAGGGCCAGCGATTCCTTGGTCGGCCACCAGCGGTAGATGGTCGCCTTGCTGACCCCGGCCCGCTCGGCTACGGCGTCCATGCTGACCGCGCCCAGGCCGCGGGCCAGCAGCAGTTCCGCGGCGGCATCCTTGATCGCCTTACGGGCCTTCTCGCTGCGCGGCCGGCCGCGCGCCGGGGCGGCGCCGCTCCCGGTGGCGCCGCCGGGCCGCCCGCCCTGCATGGCCTCGGTGGTCATCGTGCCGTCACGCTACCCTGCGGCCGGCCCGCTGCCGGGGCCGCCGCTGTCCGGGCCAGCAGGTCAGACAGGCTGGCGATGAGCGCGCCCATGGACCTGGGGCCAGCGAACCCGGCCGTCGTCATCGTCAGCACGCACCAGACGCAGCTGCGGACCAGCTAGCTGGGCCGCGCCGGCCTGGAATCGCCCGGGTCGATTTCGCCGACATGACTCCTCCGCTGCTTCCGTTCTGCCCCTCCTCAAACTGTACTGCCAGTTTCAGATAGGGCCGGGGCCGGGCCGTCTCAGCTGTGGATGCGGCGGCGCGCAGATCACCGTGATCGGGCGGTGTGACAGTGCCGGAGACCGGCCGGGCGTACCGCTGAACGGTCGTTGTCTTCTGTTGAGCCTCCCGGCACTGTGGTACGTACGGCCCGAGAGCAGCGGCGGAACACCCGGCGACGGGCAGTACGGGAAGGTACCGGGTCGCGAGCCATTGTGTGGAGGGGGCCAGGTGCGGGAGAGCCTGATGGAGCGTGACCGGGAGCTCCGGGCACTGGCTGGCCTGCTGGAGGCGGCGCGCGGCGGGGCCGGCGGGGGGCTGCTGCTTGAAGGGACGGCCGGGATCGGGAAGAGCGCGCTGCTCGCGGCGGCGGGCGAGCGCGCCCGGGATGGCGGGATGCTGGTGCTGGGCGCTCGGGGCGGGGAGTTGGAGCGCGTGTTCGGGTTCGGGGTGGTGCGTCAGCTGTTCGAGCGGGCACTGGCGTCAGTCCCGGGTGCTCGGCAGCGTTCGCTGCTGTCCGGCGGGGCGCGGTTCGCGGTCCCGGCGATCGGCCATGCGGTGGTGTCGGCCGGGGGCGAGGCGCGAGCCGCCGATCCGTTCTCGGTGATGCACGGGCTGTACTGGCTGACGGTTAACTTGAGTGCTGCGCATCCGGTGCTGGTGTGCGTCGATGACGCGCACTGGGCTGATGTGCCGTCGTTGCGGTGGCTTGCGTACCTGGCGCGCCGTCTGGAAGGCGCCCGGGTGGCGCTGGTTGTCGCGGCTCGCCCGGCCGAGACCGATGCCGATTCTGCCCGGTACCGATCCCAGCCGACTGCACCAACGGGTTCAACGCCGCGTACTGGCGGCGGCCATGGGCCTACCTCGACCCGGACATCTGGCGGCCGATGTCCGCGCTGGCGCTCATCCCGGGCACTGACCGGGCTCGCGGCCTGCGCCTGCTGCAAGCGGATCTCACCAGCGGCGAATGGCACCGGCGCTGGGGTCATCTGCTCGCGCTGGATGAGCTCGACCTCGGCTACCGGGTCGCGGCCGCGGCCTAGTCCCAGACGTCCCGGGTCAGTTCGGTCAGCCGGAAGGATGTCTCGCCCAGGTGGCGGCCGAGCTGGGTCACCCGCGGGTCGGGCCAGAAGCCGGAGTGGTAGTGGATCGCTGGCGCGGTGCGGTCGAGGTCGGCGCTGAGGCTGACCGGGTCCCAGCACGGCTGGTCCACTCCGGGCTGGATCTGCCCTGGGTCAGGGTCACCGGGGGCGGGGTCGGCGAAGATCCAGGAGCCGATGTAGTCGGTGCGCCGGACCAGGTTCTTCCACCGGCGGGCCGGCGGGCCGGCCTGGTTGTCCAGCAGCTGGGCCAGGGTGCGGCGCGGTTCCAGGCCGAAGTAGGCCGGGAAGGCCCGGCCATACAGCCGCCGGAGCGGGCAGGCCAGGGTGAGCAGGGCGGTGCGCTGCAGCGTATCGCCGGGCAGTTGCGCGACTACGGCGGGCGCGATCACCGAACCCTGGCTGTACCCGGTCAGCAGCACCGGTGACGGCGGGAGCGACAGGTGCGGGGAGTCGGCGTAGCTGGCGTTGCGCAGGTGCGCGGCGATCTGCTGCCGGGCCGGGTCGGCGGGGTCGTGGCTGACCGTACCGGTCAGGATGCGGGCCCGGTCGACCAGTTCGGGCACCGCCCGCTCGGCGTAGCAGGGCGGGGCGAACGGGTGGCTGGCCCGCGGCCAGAACGTGCCGACATCCCAGATCGCGCCGATCGTCTTGCGCCGGGCCGGGTCGCTGTAGTCGGCCCGCAGCAGGGCCACCAGCAGGCCGGCCAGGAACAGGCCGACCAGGCTCTCCAGGGCCGCGAACCCGTGCAGCTGCTGGTCGATTACGGAGTGGCCGGCGCCCACCGCGGCGTAGATCTCCGCCCACCCGGCCGCGGCGACCATCCCCGCGGCCGCCCACAGCGCCACCACCGCCGCCTGGTCGACGAGCAGGCCGGTGGCCCAGGCCCGCGCGATCCGGGTCCGGGTGCCGGGAAAGCCCTCCGCGTCCGCGTCACCGAAGTTGCTGCCGTAGAACCGGGCCACCGGGCTGCCGGCCGGCCCGGGCGCGGCGAACCCCGATGCCCGCTTCCTCCAGGTGTAGAAGACCCAGGCCGCCGAGATGATCAGCCCGGCGGCCAGCCCGAGCGGGGCGGCGGCGAACGCGTAGATGGGCCACGGCACCTGCAGTGCGTTGGCCGGCGGCGGCCGGAACGCGATCCCGCTCGGCACCGGGGTGCCCAGCACCCGGGTGGCGAACAGCGTGGCCACCGCGCCGAACACGCCGCCCAGCAGCACGGCCAGCAGGGCGAACAGGGCGGCCAGGTGCCCGCCGGCGAACGGCTGGGTGGCCTTGTCCTGGGCCGGGGCGGAGCGGGCCAGCTTCCACCCGGCCACGGCCAGCACCACCAGCAGCACGGCCTGGGCCACCAGCAGGAACGCACAGGCGTTGGTGAAACCGGGCACGGTGCGGTGGCTGAACCGGTTCTCGGCCGGCCAGCCGCTGGTGAAGAACCCCCCGATGAACACGCCCGCCCCGCAGACCAGCATCAGCCGGCACCACAGTGTGCCGCGGGTCGCCTCGCCCGGCGCCCCGCCCACCCGGGCCGTGCGGTCGGCCATGGTCACGTTGTGCCGGTCGGCCAGCGGCAGGCACAGGCTCACCGCGGTCAGGGCCAGCACCAGCGCGGACACCACGAGCAGGGCCAGCCGGCCATTGCCCATGTGCGGGCCGGGCCGCGAGACGATCAGCGCGGTGAAGGCCAGCGCGCCGCCCGCGTGCAGGCTGCGCTGCCGCTGCACCAGCTCCCGGCCCCGCCAGAACCGGGTCTGGGTCAGCGGCCACTGCTCGTTGACCAGCGGCCTGGCCTGGCTGACCCGCGCCTCGTACAGATGCGCGGTCTTCACGCTGACCAGCCACATCAACCCGATCACCAGCGCCACTACGGCCAGCGCCAGCGCCACCCGGCCGCCAGCCGGCCACACCGCGAACCAGGTCAGCCAGGACGGCAGATGCGCGTTCGGCGCCTGCAGCGCGGCACTGCTGACCAGGATGGCCACCAGCACGGTGGTGAACTGCAACGTGGCCGAGAACGCCAGCAGCCGCAGCAGCGCCGCCGCCACCGCGTGCCGGCCGTCCCGGTCCAGGAACAGAGCCGGGGCGCGGCCAGCGGGCCTGCCGCCGGCCGCCGCGGCACTCCCGGTCTCCGGGGCCGTTTCGCGGACCGCCGTCCCGGCGGGCAGCGGCCCACCTGGCACCGCCTCGGCAGGCAGCGCCGCACCAGGCAGCGTGTCGGCGGCCGGCCCCGGGGCTGGCTGCCGTACCCGTTCCAGGGAGTGGCCCGGCTGCGGCGGCAGCGCGAAGTGGGCCACGTTGTAGAACATGAACGGGGCGAACAGCAGCCAGCACGCCGAGGCCAGCGGCGACTCGGTCAGCCCGCCCCACGAGTAGGCTTCCAGTTTCCACGGCACCCCGGCCCCGCCGCAGGCGGCCGGCGTCCACCGCCGGTAGAACATGGTGGTGCTGTCCCCGGCCACCTGCAGCGCGGCTGGATGCTCCAGCATCACCGGGCCGGTCGAGCCGGACACCCCATGGATGCGCAGCTCGGTGAAGTCCGGCGCATCAGCCGGCAGCATCGCATCAGCAAAGGAGCCCCCGGCGGCCGCCCGTGCCGGGCTGGTCAGATCCCCCGGCGCGAACCCCCACGCGCCGCCCAAACCGAAAACAACCCAGTCTCCGGGCGTATCGGGCATAACGACCCCCAGGGCCCGCAATTCCAGTCCAGGCCCCTAATGGTTCCCCGGCCGCCCGCATCCGTCAACGCCGCCCCGCAGGACCCAGGCTTACCAGCGGGAACATCCCGGCCGGCCGGGTCCGCGCCATAAGCCACGGCATTGCGCCGGGAAACCCGCCCTTATTCCGCGGCGGAAAACAGCTGGGGCTGATCGGCGGCCCACAGCCAGCTGCCATCGGGCTGCCGCCGGGCGATCTCGGCCGTCGTGCCGCCCGGGAACCGGGTGGAGGTGAGCGCGAGGTCGCCGCGCCGGAGAGCCGGCCGGACCTCGCCGCTGAACCGCGGCCGGCTGGCCAGCAGTGCCTGGTACACAGCGCGGATCGCGTCCGTGCCCACGGCCAGGTCACCGCCGGCCGCGGCCAGCACCGCCCCCGGCTCGTACCGGGCGACCACGCCCTCCACATCCCCGGCCCCAGCCCGCTGCAGAAACAGCCGCCCGAGATCTTCGGGCTCCGCGGGACGCTCGCGCTCACCGGCATCTGGCATGGCCGCCACCTCCTCCGCTGTCCGGACTAAGACCGTGCTCATCCTCCGCCCCGCCACCGACAGTCCCCCTGGGGCCGCGCCGGGCTAGGGCAGCAGCCGGCTGGCGTGCCGGGCGTAGATCTCCCGCATCTGCTCCGGGTCAGGCGGCACGCCAGGGAGCAGCGCGGCGCCAATGTCGCGGATGAACGCCAGCGCCGGGCCGGGCGGTGCCCAGATACCCAGCACCCGGGCGTCCTCCGGGTGCGGGTTGCTGAAGCCGTGCCGCTCGCCGCGCGGCGCGACGAACATCGACCCCGCAGCGGCTTCCTCCGGGTCGCCGTCCCCGGACACCAGCAGCCGGCCGCTGACCACGTAGATGGCCTCGTCGAAATCATCGTGCACGTGCGGGATCGGCCCGCCGAACCGGCCCGGGATGGTCATCTCCAGGGCGGCGAACCCGGGCGGCCGGCCGTCGTGACCGGCCAGGATATGCACCGGCTGGCCGGCGTACCGGAACCCGGGCCCGTCACCGCGGCGCGTCAGCAGGGTCATGACCTGCTTTCTATCACCCGGCCGCGGCCGGGACCGCCCCACCTCAGCGCGGTGCAGTTGCGGGTCACCGCTGACCACAAATGCACCGAACTGAGGAAATAGCAACGACTTTCAGGACTTTCGCCGGTTTGCGGGGCCCCGCGGGTAGGTCATCCTCCCGGTAACGACCCGAGGCCGCATACCGAACGGGGTGGTGCCGTCATGGCCCGCTATGCCGATGAGTTCCGCCGGAGCCTGGCCGATCCAGCCGGGTTCTGGGGTGAGGCCGCCACAGCAATCGAGTGGTACCGGGACCCCACCGTGGTGCTGGACACCTCCAACCTGCCGTACTACCGCTGGTTCAGCGACGGCGAGCTGAACACCTGCTTCAACGCGGTGGACCGGCACGTGCGCGATGGCCGCGGCGAGCAGGCAGCGCTGGTCTACGACAGCCCGGTGACCGGCACCAGCCGGACCTATACCTACCGGGACCTGCTGGACGAGGTGGCCCGGTTCGGCGGCCTGCTGCGCCAGCTCGGCGTCAACAAGGGCGACCGGGTGGTCATCTACCTGCCGATGATCCCGGAAGCGGCGATCGCCATGCTGGGGTGCGCGCGGATCGGCGCCATCCACTCCGTGGTGTTCGGCGGCTTCGCGGCCAGCGAGCTGGCCGTGCGCATCGACGACGCCGCACCCAAAGTCGTGATCTCGACGTCGTGCGGCATCGAGGTCAACCGGATCGTGCCGTACAAGCCGATGCTGGACCGGGCGCTGGAGCTGGCCACCCACCAGCCCGGCCACTGTGTGATCGTGCAGCGCCCGCAGGCGCCCGCGGACCTGACCCCGGGCCGCGACCTGGACTGGTCCGAGGCGATGGCCACCGCCGAGCCGGCCGGCTGTGTTCCGGTCGCGGCCACCGACCCGCTGTACATCCTGTACACGTCCGGCACCACCGCCCGGCCCAAGGGCGTGGTCCGGGACAACGGCGGGCACGCGGTGGCGCTGCGCTGGAGCATGACGAACATCTACGACACCTGGCCCGGCGAGGTGTTCTGGGCCGCCTCCGACGTGGGCTGGGTCGTCGGGCACTCCTACATCGTGTACGCCCCGCTGCTGACCGGGTGCACCAGCGTGCTGTACGAGGGCAAGCCGGTGGGCACCCCGGACGCGGGCGCGTTCTGGCGGGTGGTCGCCGAGCACGGTGTCAAGGCGCTGTTCACCGCGCCCACCGCGTTCCGCGCCCTCAAGAAGGAGGACCCGGCCGGCGAGCTGGCCGCCAAGTACGACCTGGCCGGCCTGCGCTACCTGTTCCTGGCCGGCGAGCGGCTCGACCCGGAGACCTACCGGTGGGCGGGGGAACTGCTCGGCATCCCGGTGATCGACCACTGGTGGCAGACCGAGACCGGCTGGGCTATCGCCGCCGACCTGATGGGCCTGGAACCGATGCCGACCAAGCCGGGCTCCCCCACCATGCCGGTACCCGGCTACGACGTGTGCATACTCGGCCAGGACGGGGCGGAGGTACCGGCCGGGCAGACCGGTGAGATCGCGATCCGGCTGCCGCTGCCACCCGGCTGCCTGCCCACGTTGTGGCAGGACGACCAGCGGTTCGTCGATTCCTACCTGTCCCAGTACCCCGGGTACTACATCACCGGTGACGGCGGCTACCGGGACAGCGACGGCTACCTGTACGTGATGGGCCGCATCGACGACGTGATCAACGTGGCCGGCCACCGGCTGTCCACCGGCGAGATGGAAGAGGTGCTCGCCAGCCATCCCGCGGTGGCCGAATGCGCGGTCATCGGGGTGGACGACGCGCTCAAGGGCCAGATACCTCGCGGTTTCGTGGTGCTCAAGGCCGGGATCAGCACCGACCCGGCCGACCTGTCCGCGGAACTGGTCCAGCTGATCCGCGACCAGATCGGCCCGGTCGCGGCGCTGCGCCGGGTCGACGTGGTGGCCGCCCTGCCCAAGACCCGCTCCGGGAAGATCCTGCGCAAGACCATGCGCAGCATCGCTGACGGCCAGGACGAGCCGGTCCCGTCCACCATCGAGGACCCGGCCGTCCTGGACAGGCTGCGGCCCATCCTGGCCGACAGCGGCTGACCGGCCGGTCAGCCGCTGGCACCGTCGCGGCGCAGGCCCTGCTCGGCGTACTCGGCCAGCAGGTCGCTGACCGACAGGCCGCGCCGCTCGGCCTGGGCGGCCAGCCGCTCGGCCAGTTCCGTGGCCAGCACGACCGTGCGGCGGACGCAGCCGTCGCCCTCCCACGCCTCCCCGGGTGTCTCAGACACGCTCAGACACGCTCCTTCCGTCCCGGCGCGGCGCGCTCGGGCTGGTTATGCGGGACGTACCGGCGCAGGATCCGGTCGCTCAGCAGGCCGAGGCAGCTCAGGTTGGGAAAGCCTGGCCCCTGGGCCAGCCCGGCCAGCACCGGCAGGTGCAGCGGCGGGTCCAGTCCGGCGACCGACAGATCGGCGCCGATCCGCCGGTCCAGCTCGCCGCCGTCCAGCGCGGCGTCCAGCCGGCCGCGGGCAGCCGGGCCGAGCAGCCACTCGAACCAGCGGGCCTGGAAGCCGATGGCCACCACCACCAAGTCGTAGCCGGCGCGCTCGCGTTCCCGGCCGTACTCGATGGTCACCACCACCTGCCGGTCCCCCGCGGCGATATGCACTGCCCGGCCAGCCAGCGTGCGGAACCCGGGCGAGGCGTTCAGCGTCGCCTCCGCCTGCTGGGAGAACACGCCCCGGTCGGTGCGCTCCAGGAACTCCCGGCGGTGCGTCTCGGCCAGCCGTGGCCACTCGCTGGGGTCGGAGTAGAGCCGGTTCTCCTCGTAGCTCTCGCCCCGCGAGCACAGGATCCCGCGGCTGGTCAGCACGTCCACCGTGGAGCGCCGGTGAGCCGTCCTGAGCAGGCTGATGACGACCGAGGCCGCGGCCTCACCGCCGCCGATCACGCAGACGCTCTGCGCGATCCCCGGGGCGGTGACCCGCGGCCGGAGCCAGAACGTCCGCCCGTCCAGCACCCGCGGGTGCTGCTCCGGCTGGCCCGGCACGGTGACCGGCGGCCCGGCGCCGGTGAACACCACACCGTCGGCCCGGATCGCCTCGCCCGGCCGGACCTCGAGCCGCCACCGCTGGCCCTCGGCCTCCACCCCGGCCACCTCAGCCGGGACGATCTCGGCGCCCGCCCGGTCCGCCACGTCCCGCAGGTAGCTGCTCCACCGCCGGTGCGTGGGGCGCGGCCGGCCGCGGTCGACCCAGTCCGCATAGCCGCCACGCCGGATCAGGTGCCGTGGCCAGCTGTACTCGGCCATGGCCGCGGTGACCGCGGCCGACGCCTCACCCCAGCTGTCCAGGTACGGGAATCCGACGTCTTTCTCGGCGGGCGTGCCGAGCGGCAGCAGGCCACTGGTGTAGCCCTGCCGCCCGGTCCAGTTCCCGGCGGGCGGGCCGCGGTCCACCAGCACCACCCGCGGCGCGTCCAGGCCGGCCGCCGTCAGGGCCCGCGCCTTGGCTGCGACCGAGATCCCTTTCGGCCCCGCGCCCACCACGGCCAGTGTCGGCATGACCGCGAGGATAACCGTCCCGCCCAGCCTTCGGGGCCGGCTGATCGGGGCACGATGGCAGCATGACCGATGCCGACCTGGTAGCCGACGCGGCGGCCGAACTGTACGCCGGTGACCCCGCGGCGTTCACCGAGCGGCGCGGGGCGCTGGCCGCGCAGGCCCGCTCGGCCGGCCAGGCCGCGGCGGCCAAGCAGATCACCGCGCTGCGCAAGCCGACCCACTCGGCGTGGCTGATCAACCAGCTGGTCCGGGCCGATCCCGGGGTGCCGCCCCAGCTCGGCGAGCTGGGCCAGGAGCTGCGGTCGGCCGGGGCGGCGCTGGACGGGGCCCGGCTCCGGGAACTGTCCCAGGCCCGCCGCCGGCTCGTCGACACGCTGGTCCGCCAGGCCCTGCAGCTGCCCGGCGCGGGCCCGCCGTCAGCCGCGGTGCGTGCCGAGCTGACCGCCACGTTCGGCGCGGCGCTGGCCGACCCGCAGGTGGCCGGCCAGCTCACGGCGGGCACCCTGGTCCGCGCCGTGCACCGGGCCGACTTCGCCCCGGCCGGCCCCGGCCTCACGCTCGTGCCGCCGCTGCCCGGCCAGTCCGGTTCTTCCAGCCCAGCGCAAGCCCGGTCAGCGGGGCGGACCAGGACCGCGGTCCGCGGCAACGGGCCAGCCGCGGCTGGCGCAACGGCGGCCGCCCGGGCCCGGCGCGAACGGGCCGAACGGGACCGGGCGCAGCGGGCCGAACGGGAGCGCGCCGAGCGGGACCGGGCCGAACGCGAACGGCAGCGGGCCATCACCGGGGCCGTGCAGGCGGTGGCCGAGGCGGCGCAGGCCGCCGAAGCCGCGGCCGCCGCCGAGCGAGAGCAGCGCGCCGGGGTCCGCCGGCTCGAGGACCAGCTCAGCGAGGCGCGGCAGCAGCTCACCGCGGCGCGGCGCGCGGCCCGCCAGGCGGCCGACGCCGAGCGGGCGGCCCGCCGGGCGCTCGGCCGGCTGCGCGGCTGACCGGCCCTCACGCCGGGTGGATGTACCGCCGGTCGTACCTGCGCCAGTCGCTTTGCCCATCGGGCCAGCGGATGTGCAGGTACCACTGGCCGCGGGCACCCAGCCAGCCCAGGATCTGGCAGGTGCGCCAGACCCCGTCGCTGTACAGCGCGTGCGCCTGGGGCCGCCGGGCGGGGTGGGACCAGCCACGCGGGTCTCCCGTGATGGACAGCAGCGGCACCGGCTTCGCGGCCATCCCAGCAGTATCGCGAACATATATTCGAGTCACCGCACTGGGACGGGGCGCAGCTGGGCCGCGGTGGGCCGGGCGGGCGTTAAGTAAGGAAACGGTCCGGGCGGTAGGGGTGCAGCTCCGCCGGGGCGGTGCCGGTGACCAGCTCGCCGGTGATGAGCTGGGCCAGGTACGCGCCCAGGGTCACGCCGCTGTGCGTCACGGCCAGGTAGACGTTGCGCGGGCCGGGCAGCCAGCCCACCATGGGCTGGCCGTCGGCGGGCATCGGGCGCACGCACACCTGGTACGCGGCGACCTGCGCGCCATCCAGGCCGCCGGTCACCTGGCGGGCCCGGCGGAGCAGCTCATCCGCCCAGCGCCGCAGCTCCGCGCCGGGGGTGTGCAGGTCCACAGCCGCGTCCGGCGCTTCCAGGTGGACCAGCCCGCCGGCGTGCGGCCGCAAGTACACGCCGGGCGCGTGCACCACCCGCGCCGGGCCGCCCGGCCCGGCCGGGCCAGCCTGGACCACGAGCCCGGGTGCCTGCGCGCGCGGCGGTTCCCACGGGACCAGCGGCACCGGCCCGGCCGCGCCGGCCAGCGCAGCCAGCGCGGGTGACCAGCGGCCCGCGCAGCACACCACCGTGTCCGCCGGGATCTGCGGGCCGGCCGCGGTGCGCACCGCGCGGACCGTGCCGCGGCCGGCCGCGAACCCGGTCACCTGGCCCGCCGGGCCGGTCCGCACGGTGACCCCGCGCTCGGCTGCGGCCGCGGTGAGCTGGCTGATCAGCGGGCCGGTGAGCAGATACCCCTCGGCGGGGAACCAGGCCACGCCGGCTGGGGCCGCGGGCCACCGGAGCGCGGGCTCCAGCGCCGCGGCCCCGGCGGCGCCGATCATCCGGGCTGGGTAGCCCCAGCTGGCCAGCCGGTCCACCCGCGCGGTGAGCTGGTCGTGCCCGGCGGCCGTGGCGGCCCACTCCAGGTTCCCGGCCGGCCGGTACCACGCCGCCCCGCCCAGCTCCCCGGCCAGGGCGGCCCAGGCCCGCATCCCGGCGTGGTTGAGCTCGTGGTAGCCGCGGGGCGCCTTGTCGCTGGAGTTCAGCCAGGCAAAGCTCCACCGGGTCGCGGCCTGGCCCGGTCCGGCCTGGTCCAGCAGGGTCACCTGGACGCCGGCCCCGGCCAGCCGCACGGCCAGGCAGCTGCCGATCACCCCAGCGCCGATCACCACGCAGCTGGCCGGCCGGGGCCCGCCGTCACCCAGCATGGGTCACTTCTGCGCCGTAGCGGCGTGGATGAGCGGATACACGTGGTGCCAGGCCACGGAGTGGAACCCGGCCCCGGCCAGCAGGCGGGTGGCCCGCCGCCTGGTGCGCGCCTTGTCCCGCCGCCCGGCCACCAGCGTGGGCCGCAGCCAGGCCGAGAACAGGTCGGCGAGCACCAGGTGCCCGCCGGGTGCCATGACCCGGGCGCACTGGGCCAGCCCGGCCCGCTGATCGGCCCAGTGGTCGAACGAGGTGGTGCTGACCACGACGTCGAACGTACCGGCCGGGTACGGCAGCTGCTCGGCCGGGCCGGCCAGGAAACTCAGCCGGCCATCCGCCGCGGCGTTCCTGGCCGCCTCGACCATGGCCGGGGCGGCATCGATCCCGGCTAGTTCGGTGGCGCCCGGGCAGTGCTGGGCCAGGCGGCGCAGCAGGTAGCCGGTTCCGCATCCGACGTCGAGGATGCGCTGCGGCGACGGGGCGCAGGCCAGGACGAGATCCACGCAGCGGTCGGCTATCTCATGGTGCAGCCGGCCCAGCCAGCCGTCCTCGTAGCCTGCGGCCCGCGCGCCGAACGCGGCGACGTCGCGATCCCGGGTCATTGCCCCATCCTCACCGCTCGGCGGTCCGGTCGAGCACCGGTTTGACGTCAATGACCGGGGTCCGGTCGAGCGCCTCGAGCCCGGCCACCTGGACCCGGAGCCCGTGCACCGCGAGGACCCGCACCCGGTGCAGCCCGATGGGGTTGGGCCGGTCCGGCGAGCGGGTGCTGAACACACCGGTCATCGGGCGGCACGGACCGCCCCGGGGCCGGGTGACCAGCACGTCCCGGTCGGCCCGGTCGAGCCAGGTCAGCACGATGACGTCCAGGCCGGGCTGGAGGTCCCGGATGGCCTCGGCCACGGCCGGCTCGAAGGCCAGCCACGCGGGCGGCGCTCCTTCCTGCCCCTGCCGCGGTGCCTGCGCCCGCTCGGTCAGCGGCGACTCCACCCAGCCGACCGGCCGGACCTCGTAGCGTGCTGCGGCCATGCCTGCACCGTACCCGGGCCCGCCGGGCCGGGTTATGGTGACCGTGCCGCGCTGGCGTCCGGCCCGCCCCCGCGAGCGCGGGGCGGGCCGGTTTGATCGCCGCTGGGGTCAGTGCGGTGGGAAATGCCCGCGGGCGGGGCAGAAACAACCGCGCTGATGCCTGGGCGGGCTAGCGGAGGCGGCGCAGCAGGCGGATGAGGGCCTTGTACACCTCGACGGCCTCGCGCAGGCCGAGCAGCCGCAGCAGCCACCGGAAAAGCGATCGCATGCTGTCCATCGTGACCCGCGCGGCCGTGGCCGGCCATGGTGCCTGCCCCCGTATTGGCCGGGGCTTAGGCCTACTCCGCTGCGGGGCCGGCGGGCCCGCGTCCCATAAGGTGAGCAGCATATGGCGGCCAGGGCAGCGGGGCTGGCTGGGTGGACGGGCGAGCAGCTACGGCATGCCGCCGCCATCCTGCACCAGGGCGCCAACCCGGTCGCCCGGGTCTACGAGAGCATCGGGTCCGACTTCTTCCTGGCCATCGCCCCGGGCTGGCTCAACCTGGGCCTGTGGCGGGGACCGGGCACCGAAGACGAGGCGGTGGAGGCCTGCCAGCGGCTGGTCCGGACGGTTGCATCCGCGCTGCCCACCGGGGGCGTGATCCTGGACGCCGGGAACGGTCTCGGCACCCAGGACCCGCTGATCGCCGGGCAGGTCGAGCCGCGCCGCCTGCTGGCCCTGAACGTCACCGAGTGGCAGCTGGCGGCGGGCCGGGGCCGGCTGCGGGAAGCGGCCGCCGCACCGGTGGCCGGGGACGCCGCCCGGCTGCCGGTCGCCGCGGCGGCGGTGGACGGGATCATCAGCGTGGAGGCAGCGTTCCACTTCCGGTCCCGGGCGGCGTTCTTCGCCGAGTGCGCCCGGGTGCTGCGCCCCGGCGGCGTGCTGACCATGTCGGACATCGCGACCCAGCGCTGGCCGCGCACCCCGGCCGAGGTGCTGGCCGGCCTGACCCAGCTGCGGATCTGGGGGATGCGGCCCAGCGCGGCCATGACCGCGGCCCAGATCGCCGCGGCCGCCCGCGCCGCGGGCCTGGCCGACGTGCAGGTCACGCTGTGCGGCGAACAGGTGATCGCCCCGGCGGTCCGGCTCACCGCCACGCGGCTGGCCAGCCCGGCCGGCGCACCCGCCGGGCAGCAGACCGCGGCCCGGCTGCTGCTGGGCCAGGTCGACCTGCTGTGGCAGCACCGCATCATCGACTACCTGCTGCTCCGCGCGGTCCGCCGCTAGCCCAGCGGGCCGCATTACGTGCTGGACAGGCGGGCCCGGGGCATGCGGCGGGGCTGTGGCATAGTCCAGGCATGGCCATTGTCGAGGACCTGGAAGCCGAGCAGGACCGGCTGGAAGCCATCCTGGCGGGCCTGGACGAGGCCCAGTGGGCCGCGCCGTCGGCCGCGGCCGGCTGGACGGTCAGCGACGTGGTGCTGCACCTGGCGCAGGGCGAGGAGGCGGTGACGGCCAGCGCGGCCGGTGTCCGCCTGCGGTCCGGGCCGGGGGCCAGCGTGGACGAGATCATGAACGAGCTCGTCCAGGCGGAACGCGCCGCGACAGCGGCCGGGATCTTCCGGCGCTGGCGGGAAGGCCGGGCCGCCGCGCTGGCCGCGCTGCGCGCGGCCGACCCGCAGCAGCCGCTGCCCTGGGTGGAGGCCCCGCTCAAGCCGGCCACGCTGGCCACCACCCGGCTGGCCGAGCACTGGGCCCACGGCCTGGACATCACCAGGCCGCTGGGCATCGACTTCCCGGACACTGGCCGGCTGCGGCACGTCGCGTGGCTGGCGCACCGCACGCTGCCCTACGCGCTGGCCCTGGGCCGCGGCCAGCGCTGCGACGTGTTCTGCGAGCTGGACGCGCCGGACGGGACGGACCGGTGGCGGTTCGGGCCGGCTGGCGCGGATTCCTCGATCGCCGGGCCGGCCGGGGCGTTCTGCCGGGTGGCCGCGCAGCGGCTGGCGCCGGAGGAGTCCGGGCTGCGGGTCCAGGGCCCGCACGGCGCCGCCGCGCTGCGCGTGCTGCGCACCTACGCGGCCTGACCGGCCACGCCGTCTGCGGAACCGGGGTGAACATGGCGGCTGGCTTCTAGAGTGCTCATGTGCGAGCCGTGGCGCAGCGGGTTACTCAGGCCAGCGTGGCCGTGGGCGGGCAGGTCGTCGGGGCCATCGGCGAGCCGGGCCTGCTCGTCCTGGTGGGTGTCACGCATGACGACACACCAGCCCAGGCCGCGAAGCTGGCCGCCAAACTGTGGGGGCTGCGCATCCTGGAGGACGAGAAGTCGTGCTCCGACGTGGCCGCGCCGCTGCTGGTGATCAGCCAGTTCACGCTGTACGCCGACACCCGCAAGGGCCGCCGGCCAACGTGGCAGGCAGCTGCGCCTGGGCCGGTCGCGGAACCGCTGGTGGACGCGGTGGTCGCGGCGCTGCGCGGCCTGGGCGCCCGGGTGGAGACCGGGGTGTTCGGCGCCGACATGAAGGTCAGCCTGGTCAACGACGGCCCGGTCACCATCATCCTGGAGCTGTGAGCTGTGAGCCGGGGACCCGCCGGTGCGCAGGCCCGGTTCTGGATCTCGAACAGGCCGGTGCCGACATGCGGGTGCGGGTACGGGCCGCGGTAGACGACCTCGGCGCCGTTCCTGGCCAGGCCGCGCGCGTTCTCCGGGTACGAGCCCTCGTTCGCCATCAGGAACACGCACCGCTGCCGGGCCAGCCGGCCGAGGTAATCCGCTTCCGGGCCCGGGATGGCGATGGCGCATTCCCGGGCGAACTCCTCGTGGCCGAGGTCCAGGACCTCGTCGTTGAAGCCCTGCAGGCCCCTTCCGGCGCTCGTCCCGGGCTGAACCCGTTCTATCCGCCCCCGGGCCCGCGGTCTGGAGCCCGATGCCTAACGCCCGCGGCTGGCTAATGCGGGCGGCCGGCGATCACGATGATCTCCGGGCTGGCCGGGCTGGCCGGCGACCGGTCCCAGTCGCCGTACCAGGTGACACCGGTGAGGCCGGCCTCGGTGAGAAAGCCGGCCAGCTCAGCCTGGTCCATGAAGCGGAGCGTGTCGGGAATGGCGAGGCGTTCGCCGTCGGGGAACCGGATGCACGTCTCATACGTCACGAGCTGGCCGGCCACCGACCTGATGCCGTAGTGCACGTCGGCTGGCCCGTCCGCGGTTGGCACCCGTTGCCTGGTCTCCCCGGGCGACCAGTACTGCCATTCCCGGGCCCCGGGGTTCCTGGTCTCGAACGCGATCCGGCCGCCGAGGGCCAGATGCCGGCTGAGCGCGTTCAGGGCGGCGCGGACCGCGCTGTCCGCCAGCAGCAGCTGGAACACATGACCGGTCATGACGATCAGATCGAAACGGGTGGGCACGGCCAAGCTGGCGGCGTCCGTCTCGATCCAGTGCACCGGGCGCCCGCCGGGCCGGCTCCGGGCTACGGCCAGCATGGCCGCGGCCGGGTCAGCGCCGGTCACGTCATGCCCGCGCGCGGCCAGCCCGCAGGCCAGCTGCCCGGTGCCGCAGCCCATGTCCAGGATGGTCATCTGCGGCCCGGCGGCCAGGCTGAGGTAGAACGCGGTGCTGTCGCCCGGCGGGTTCAGCGCGTCGTACAGCGCGGCCAGCCTGGTGTCGGCGTAGGCGGCGCTCAGCAACCCGTCACCCCGCTAGTCTCTCGGCGGCCAGCAGCCGGGCCCGGTTCTCGGCCTCGGGGGGCAGGCCGAGCGCGGCCCGGCGCTCGTCCAGGGTGCCCGGGTCGCGCACCGTCCACAGAGTCAGCCGGCCGTCCATGACCTGGTACTGGGTGCCGTAGACCTGTGGCTCGCCGCGGTGCATCAGCACCCGGTCGGTCAGGTAGGCGAGATCCCGCGGGGCGGCGTCGCCGCGGGCGGCCGCCTCCTCCAGCAATGGCAGGCACTCTTCCTGGAACCCGGCTGGCGCGTGCTGGACCAGCAGCCAGGCGGCGTGCGCGCCGTCCGGGCCGGCCAGGGCATACCCGGGCCAGCCGTGCTCGGCCACGATCTGCCGCATCCGGGCCGTGTTGGCCCGGTCGATCGGGGCGACGACCTGGTCCCATTGCTCGGCCCGGTGGGCGGGCGGCAGCGACTTCCGCGCGGTCTGGTCCCGGCCGGCGCGCTCCAGCAGTTCGGTGCGGAGTTTCTCGTTCACCCGTCCCAGCTCCCCGGTTCCCGGAGGGCTATCCTCCATCCGCAACATTGACACGGCGGGCACGGCGCAGCCAGCGAATATCCACTGATATCCGGCCCGCCGGCCGGTTCCGCGCCCGGCCAGGATGCCGGGTGGCCGACCATGTGGTAATCCGGGTGGGCTCGCTGAGTTAGCCGCCCCGGCCACGGAGGAGTGTTCATGCCCTACATCACGCTGAACTCCGGCGAGCCCGGGATCCGTGGTCTGCTCAAGTACCGGCCGGAGACCGGCCGGCCGCTGAGCGACCTGGCCGAGGTGCTGCTGCGCGGGCCCAGCACGCTGACCCGTGGCGAACGTGAGCTGATCGGGGCGTACGTGTCGGGGCTGAACGACTGCCGGTACTGCACGGCCTCGCACTCCGCGTGCGCGGCTGCCCAGCTGCCGGGCGGCATGACAGTGGTGGAACAGGTCCGCTGCGACGCGGCCAGCGCGCCGGTATCCGCGAAGCTGAAGGCGCTGCTGCGCATCGCGGCGGCGGTCCGCCGCAGCGGCCTGGAGGTGACCGCGGAGGACGTGGCCGGGGCCCGCCAGGAAGGCGCGACTGACCTCGAGATCCACGACACGGTGCTGATCGCGGCGGTGTTCTGCATGTTCAACCGGTACGTGGACGGGCTGGGCACGGTGGCCCCGGACGACCCGGCGCGTTACGCCACTGGCGCTCAGCGCCTGATCAGCGACGGTTACCGGCCGCCGGAATAGCAGGTCAGGCGGCCAGCAGCTGGAGGAGCTGGGGGCGGTCGGGGCCGGGAATGGGCGGCGGGGCCTGCCGGCCGAGCTCGTCGAGCTTGTCGCGCATCCCGGGCCGCTGCAGCACCTGCTGCGGCAGCGCGAGGCACAGCACCGTCTCCAGCAGCCCGCGGAACGCGTCCGGGTCGCGGACGGCGGCTGCGCTCAGCTGCCTCATCGGGGAGCCCGGCGGCGACCACGGGCGCCCGGCCCGCAGCGCGGTCATCTCCGCGAGCCGTTCCCGGTCGGCCCGGATCTGATTCCAGTAGAACGGCGCGATCAGCCGTTCGGTCGCCTCGTCCCACGCCGCGGCGAATCCCGCCGGGTCAGCTGGGTACTCCCGGACGATCCGGCGCAGCAGCTGCGCGTGCACGATACCGACGCTGAGCCCGCGGCCCGCCGACGGGTTGGTGCACGCCCAGGCATCTCCGACGGCGGCGAAACCGGTGGCCACCGGGCGGCCGTCCAGCGTGAACCGGCGGTACCGGTCCAGGATGCCGGCCATCGGCAGCACCCCGGTGATCGGCTGGCCATCCAGCCAGTGCGCCTGCAGCGGGCAGGCGCTGACTACGCGGCTGAAGCAGCCGGGGTCGCGGAGCGCCTTGAGCGGCGTGTCCCCGCTGGAGGTGAAGACGGTCACCGACCAGGTGCCGTTGTCGCCATGGATGGTGAGCAGCGAGATGGTGCCGAGCGGAACCAGCGCTGGGCCGAGCAGGCCAGGCTGCGCCGGGCCGGTGAAGTAGCGCGTGTAATACGCGAACCCGCTGTCCTCCTGCTGTATGGCCGGCTCCGGCGCACCCAGCCCGGCGAGCAGGGCGGCGCCGGATGACCGGCGCCCCATCGCGTCCACGACCAGATCGGCACGCAGCTCCGTGCCATCCGCGATGCGCACCCCCGCCACATGCTTAACGCCCGCTAGCGCTGATTGCCCCGGCAGCAGCCCGGTGACCCGGAGGCCGCGCCGGATGACCACCCCGGGCTGGTTCTGGGCCGCCGCCGCGATCACGGACTCGATGACGGGACGGCGGCCAGTCACGAACCGGAACTCCTCGTCGCCGGGGCGCGGGCCGCCGGTCAAGCTCGGCGGGGCCGACCGCAGGATGTCTTCCCACACGCAGCCGGCCGCCAGCAGCTGCCCGGTCAGCCCGGGCAGCTCCTGGTCGCAGACCTGCCGGAACCGGGCGAACAGGTTGTGCGGCTGGCGGAACTGCGGCACGCCCGGGCGCGGCCAGCCGCCCCAGGCGGCGCCGGCGGTGGCCGGCACCTCCCCCGGATCGGCCTCCAGCACAGTGACCTGGTGCCCGTCCCGGGCCAGCATCATCGCCGCGGTCAGCCCGATCACGCTGCCCCCGCACACCACGATTGATCCCACGGCCATCCCCCGCCTGCCCACGTTACGATCCCGGCTACTGGGCAGAGGCGGCGCACCGCCGGCAGATACGTGTCCCATGGCTGACATCACGGCCTGAGCAGCCAGGCTGGACGCGCCGCGAAGCTACCGTTAGCCGGTCAGCGCGTACAGGCAGCCGTCCCAGTAGGCCTCGACCCGGGGGCGCCGCCGGCCGCGCAGCCCGATTTCCAGCACGTCGGGCTGGACGCCCACGGGCGCGAGGAACCACAGTTCCAGCCCTGGCCCGGGAACGCGGGCAAAGTCCCGCAGGCCGGGCGGCGCCGCGGTGGCCGCGTGCATATAGGCGGGCGCCCCGGCGCAGCACCGGCGCGGGTGGGCCGCCCACACCCAGAGCCGCCCGCCGTGCGCCGCGACGAACGCGGCGGCGTCCGGGCTAACCTCCACTCGCACAGCACCACGATAACGCGGCCCGTGCGGGAGCCCAGCTCAGCGCGGCGGTTTCCTTTGTTGACGGCCAACGGACAGCCGGGTCATCCTTTGTTTCTATCGCCAGGGGGTAGCGGGGCCATGGCCATGACGAGTGCTCACCGGGCGCGCCGGATGGCGGATAGCAGGCCACGGTGAGCTTTGCTGTCAGCGCGGACGCCTATCTGCGGTTCATGGGGAAGTACTCGGAGCCACTGGCGGGGCAGTTCGCGGACCTAGCCACGATTCGCGCCGGGCAGCGGGTGCTGGACGTAGGCTGCGGCCCCGGTGCGCTCACGGCTGAGCTGGTCCGGCGGGCCGGCCCGGGCGCGGTGAGCGCGGTGGAACCGTCGGCGTCGTTCGCCGCCGCCGCACGGGACCGGCTGCCGGGGGTGCCTGTCCAGCAGGCGGCGGCCGAGCACCTGCCGTTCCCCGCCAGGGCTTTCGACGCCGCGCTGGCCCAGCTCGTGGTGCACTTCATGGCTGACCCGGTGCTGGGTGTGCGGGAGATGGCCCGGGTCACCCGGCCCGGTGGGGTGGTGGGCGCCTGCGTGTGGGATCACGCGGGCGGCCGCGGGCCGCTGGCCGTGTTCTGGCGGGCGGTGCGCGACCTGGATCCGGCGGCGGACGACGAGTCCGGGCGGCCTGGTGTCCGGGAGGGCGACCTGGCCCGGCTGTTCGCGCAGGCCGGACTGGACGGCGCGCGGGCCGCCACGCTGACCGTCCGGGTTCGCCAGGCCAGCTTCGAGCAGTGGTGGGAACCGTTCACGCTCGGCGTCGGCCCGGCCGGTGCGTATGTGGCGTCGCTGGTGCCCGGCCACCGGGCCGCGCTGCGCGAGCGGTGCCGGGGCCTGCTGCCAGCGGGCCCGGTCGAGATCGCCGCCACCGCGTGGGCGGCGGTAGGCCGTCCCTGAGCGCCCCCGGTGCGCCTACACTGCGGGAAGACGCAGGTGAGCACCGTCGCTGCAAGGTGACTGCAACCCTCCGCCGACATCATGGCTGGCCAACAGGCCATGAGGAGGCGACGATGACAACCGCGACCGTGGTGGACGAGTTCCTGCAGGCGATCGAGAAGCCCGGCATCCCCGGCTGCGACGTGTGGAGCGCGGACGCGACCCTGGACGCGACCGTGCCCAACTGGCGGCTGCACCGGGCCGGCCCGGATGCGATCCGCGGGGAGTACGCGCGCTGGTTCGCCGACCCGGCCCACATCGGCGAGCTGCGCCGCTACCAGATGGACGATGGCTCGGCCGAGGTCATCGAGTACACGCTCAGCTGGGCTGAGAACGGCGTGCCGCACGCGGCCCACCACATGCACCTGCTGACCGTGCGTGACGGGCGGATCGTGGCCGACACCGTGTTCTGCGGCGGCCGCTGGCCGGCCGCGCTGCTGGCCGAGATGGAGGCCGCGGATGGCTGAGCCGGGGACCGCCGAGCCGGGGACCGCCGAGCTGCCGCGCCGCTGCCGTGACGTGGCCGAACTGCTCGACGGCGCCACTGAGCGGGTGCCGTTCGATGAGGTCCCCGGCAAATCCGGCGCGCGTCTGGAGCGGGTGGCCATTGCTGGCCAGCGTTACGTGCTCAAGCACCTTGACCTGGCCGCGGACTGGACGTTGCGGGCGTCTGGCTGCCTGCCGGGCGCGCCGCTGGTGCTGTGCGAACGCGGCCTGCTGGCCCGGCTGCCGGGCTGTTTTAACCAGCCGATCGTCGGCGCGGCCCCGGAAGGCGGGCCGGGCCCGGGCCGGCCGGGCGGATGCGCCGTGCTCATGCGCGACGTCACGCCGTGGCTGGTGCCGGTCACCGGCGAGCCGATCCCGCTGGGCCAGCACGCCCGGTTCCTGGCTCACATGGCCGCGCTGCACGCGGCGTTCTGGGACTGCGGCAGCGACGCGGACGTCATCCCGGTCATGCACCGCTACCTGGAGCTTTCGCCCTGGACGGCGGAAGCGGAAGCAGCGGTGGGGTCCACCCACCTGGTGCCGGAGCTGGTGGCCAGAGGCTGGCCGCTGCTGGCCCAGGTAGCCCCGGCCGCGGCCGCGGTGGTCACCCCGCTGGCCTACGACCCCAGCCCGCTGGTGGACGCCCTGGCCAGCACGCCGCAGACGTTCGTGCACAGCAACTGGAAGCTGGACAATCTCGGCACCGACGACCGGGGCCGGACGGTGCTCCTGGACTGGGAGCAGCCCGGGCTCGGTGCACCGCTCAGTGACCTGGCCTGGTACCTGGCCATTAACTGCCGCCGCCTGCCGCAGTCCAAGGCGGCCGCGATCATGCGCTACCGGGAGGCGCTGGAGGCGGCCGGGGTGGCCACCGAGCCGTGGTGGGACCGCCAGCTGGCGCTGTGCCTGCTCGGCGCGCTGGTCCAGTTCGGCTGGGAGAAGGCGCTCGGCGGCTATGACGAGGAACTCGCATGGTGGGAAGACAAGGCGGTCACGGCGGCGGCGCTGCTGAGCTGACCGGCGCTGAGCTGACCGGCGCTGAGCTGACCGGCGCTGAGCTGACCGCGGCGGTGCGGGACGGGTACGAGGCCGCGGCGGGCGGCTGGCGCGACGGGCCGGGACGGATGTACACCCGGCTGGCCCAGCTGCTGGTGGCGGCCGCGCCCGTGCCGCTGGCCGGCCGGCGGGTGCTCGATCTGGGCGCGGGCACCGGGGCCGCCGGGCAGGCCGCCCGGGACGCGGGAGCCGCCCAGGTGGTGGCGGCCGACCTGGCCCCCGCCATGCTGCGCCAGGGCGGCCCGGCGCTGCACCCGGTGGCGGCCGACGCGGTGGCGCTGCCATTCCGCGCGGACAGCTTCGACCTCGTGCTGGCCGCGTTCTGCCTCAACCACCTGCCGGACCCGGCCGCCGGGCTGGCCGAGGCGCGCCGGGTCAGCGGCGCGCTGGCGGCCAGCGTGTTCGCGCCGGGCTGGACCCATCCGGCCAAGGACGCGGTGGATGCGGCGCTCCGCCCGCTGGGTTACCGCGAGCCACCCTGGCACGCGTCGTGGGCCGGCCGGGGCGGGGACCTGGCGGGCGGCCCGGAGCGGCTGGCGGCGCAGGCCCGGGCGGCGGGGTTCCGCAGGCTGCGGGTGCGCACGGTGCGGGTGCCGACCGGGCTGGTCACCCCGGCCCAGGTGGCGTCCTGGCGGCTGGGCCTGGCTCAGTTCGCCCCGTTCCTGGCCTCGCTGGACGCGCCGGGCCGCGCCGCGGCCCGGCGCGCGGCCGAGCGCGCGGTGGCCGGCACCGGCCCGCTGGTGGTGTCGATGGCGGTGCTCACCGCGGGGTGAACGGGACCGGCCCGCGGTGGTGCCATGGTGCTGCTCACCACGCGGGGCCGGTCACCGGGCCGCGGCCCGCCAGCCGCAGCTCCGCGGCCTGGCGCAGGCCGTCCCCGTACCGGCCCGCGGCCCCGGCCAGCCGGGCCGCGCGCTCCGTGGCCCGGTCCAGCCAGGCCGGGTTGCCGAACTCGGCACCGACGTCCCCGGTCCACCACCACGCCTCGATGCCCACCGCCCGGTCCAGCGCGTCCAGGTCGGCGGCCACGGCGTCTGGGTCCACCGGCAGGTGCAGCCGGTGCCGGGCCCGGTGCCCGACGAGCCGGGCCACGCTGGTGTACCGCGGGACGGCCAGTGTCCCGGCCCGGGCGGCCAGGTCGCGGGCCGCGGCCAGCGCCGCCTCCGGGTCACCGCGCAGCAGCGCGAGCCGGGCGCTGAGCAGCCGGTGCTTGAGGGCCAGCCGCCAGCCGAACACCAGGTCACCGTGCAGCAGCGTCCCGGCCTGAGCCAGCCGGGCCTGCGCCCCGTCCGGGTCCCCGGCGGCCAGGTACTGCTCGGCCAGGTCTTCCAGCGCGGCGATGGTGACCTCGACGGTGCCATCGCGGTGCGCCACCTCCAGCGCCTCCTGATGGTGGTCCAGGGCTTCCTGCCAGGCCCCCAGGTTGCGCAGCACCCAGCCCGCGAAGTTCACCGCGCGGCCGGCGAATCGCGGCACCTGGCGGCGTTCCACCTCGGCCGTGTAGCTGCGGAACGCGGCCAGCGCCTGGGCCGGCTGGCCACCGAGCGCGTGCGCGTGGCCGGTGAACAGCAGCGCGTGCAGCGTGGCCGAGGTGTGCTCGGCCCCGATCTGCCCGCGGGCCGCGGGGCGGAGCAAGGCCAGCGCCTCGTCAGCCCGGCTCTGGTGAGCCCGGAGCACACCGAGCCAGGCCGCCGCGGTCACCCGGTCCGCGCCCTGAGCCAGCGACGAAGCCTCGGTCAGCAGCAGCTCCGCCTGGGCCAGGTCCCCGGCGGCATGATGGATGCGGCCCGCCGCGGCCAGGCAGCGGCCGCGGTCGGCCGCGGCCGCCGCGGCCAGCGCGCCGTCCTCGGCGAACTGGGCCGCCTGCGCGAAGCGGCGGCCGAAGTAGCAGGCCCAGGCGCCGACTTCCAGGGCCGCCGGGCCGGCTGCGGTGGCCCGCCCGACGTCGTCCAGCGCCTCCAGGTAGCGGGCCCGGCGGGTCCGCACCCGCGCCCGGGCCAGCCAGCCCTCCGGCTCGGGGTGCAGCCGCAGCGCGTCGTCGAGCAGGGCCTCGGCGGCCGCGTGGTCGAACCGCTCGGCGGCCCGCCCCGCGGCGTCCCGTAGCGCCCGGGCGGCCAGCTCGACGTCGCCGCCGCGCCGCGCGTGGTCCGCGATGGTCACCGGGTCGGCGGCGGGCCGCTGGGCCAGTACCCGGCCCGCCTGCCGGTGCAGCAGCGCGGCCCGGCCCGGCGTCGCGCTGGCGGCGAGTGCCTCGCGGACCAGTTCGTGCCGGAACCGGAACGTCCCGCCCTCCTCGACCAGCAGCTGCCCGGCGGCCGCGCGCTCGGCGTCGTCCAGCACCATCACCGTGGGGTGGCCGAGCACGGCGGCCAGCAGGTCGACATCCAGGTCCTGGCCGATCACGGCGGCGGCGCGGAGCAGCGCCCCGGCCGCGCCGAGCTCGTCGCAGCGCGCCGACACCGACTCGACCAGCGACGCGGGCAGTTCGCTGCCCGCGGCCTGCTGGGCCAGCTCGGTCAGGAACAGCGGATGTCCCTTGGACCGCGCGTACAGCTCGTCGACCCGGCCCGGGCCGACCAGCTCGGCGGCCGCGTCCCGGCCGAGCACGTCCAGGTGCAGGTAGCCGGTGGCGGGCAGCGGCTCGCCCGCGCCTGGCCGGACCGCCGCGACGACCGGGGATGGCAGGCCGGCGCGCCGGGCGAACCGGAGCCAGTCGGCCAGGGCCGACCCAGCCAGGTGCGCGTCGTCCAGGATCACCACCAGGGGCGCGCGGCGGCCCAGACGGCCCAGCACCCGGACCAGGGCCGCGTACAGCACCGCCGGGCCGAGCATGCTGTCGGCCAGGGCCAGCACCGGCCGGGGGCCGGGGGCGGCGCCGAGCACCGGGGAGAGCACGGCCGTATCGGAACCGAGCACATCGGCGGCCAGCTCAGGCCCGAGCCGGTGCAGCAGCGCGGCCAGCGCGGTGAGCAGCGCATCCAGGGGCATGGCCCGGTCCAGTGGCCCGCAGGGAGCCAGCAGCACTGTGTCCCCGGCGGCGGTGCGCCGCCCCGCCCAGGCACGCAGCAGCGTGGTCTTGCCGATCCCGGCCGCCCCGTCGACGACGATGACCTCGGCCGGCCCACCGCGGGACCGCAGCGCGGCGGCGTCCAGGGACGCCAGCTCGCCGTCCCGCCCGACCAGCCCGGCCCCGGCCGTCCCACCGGCCGCCGCGCCCGCCGCGCCGCCCGCCGCGCCGCCGGGCGCCGGCTGGGCCAGGTCGCCACGCAGGATCGCGGCGTGCAGCCGCTGCGTTTCGGGTGACGGGTCGGTGCCCAGCTCCTCGGCCAGCCGCTCCCGGGTGCTGGCGTAGGCGGCCAGGGCGGTGGCCACCCGGCCGCCGAGCGCGTACGCCCGGAGCAGGATCCGCAGCACCGCCTCGTCGTAGGGTTCCCGCTGCAGCGCCTCGGCGGCGCCGTCGGCCGCGGCCATCCAGTCACCGGCGTCCAGCAGGGCGCCAGCGGCCACCCGGCGGCTGCGGCTGATCAGGCGCTCCAGTCCGGCCTGCCGGAGCAGGGCCCAGTCCCCCGGCAGCGGACGTGGGCCGTCGCCCCGGGCCAGGGACAGCGCCACCCGGGCCGCCGCGGCCGCGCCCAGCACGTTACCCGCTGCCTGGCGCCGTTCCACCTCACTGGTCAGCTCGGCCAGTTCAGCCGCGTCCAGCCAGTCGCAGCGCAGCAGGTAACCGTCATCGCCGTGGCCGATCCGGTCCCGGCCAAGCGCCGACCGCAGCCGGCTGACCAGCACGGCCAGCTGGTCCTCCGGCCGGCCCGGCGGGGCACCGCCCCAGATCGCGTCGATCAGCACCCCGGCGGACACGGCCTGCCCGCCCGCCAGCGCGAGCAGATGCAGGGCCAGCCGGGCTTTCCGGCTGCCCACCGCGTGCGGTTCCAGGCCGTCCACACCGAACTCGCCGAGCACCCGCACACCCAGCCACTTCATGCCGGTATCAAACCGCGGTGCGGCGCGGCACGCCAGCACAGCGGCTGCAAGGTGGCTGCAGCCCGGGCCGGCCATGGTCAGCCCAGGGGAACACCGCACAGCGTGAAGGAGAGAGAAATGAACGGAAAAGCGGAGCAGGCCAGCTTCCAGGCCCCGGACGAGACCCGCGGCTTCGAGCGGGGCACGCTGGACCTGGTCCGGATCGGCGGCGCGGAGATCGGCCGGCTCACCCTGCAGCCCGGCTGGCGCTGGTCGGAGCACGTCAGGCCGCTGGCCGGCACCGACCTGTGCGAGGCGCCGCACTTCCAGTACCACGTGCAGGGCACGCTGCACATCGTGATGGCCGACGGTACCGAGTTCGACGCCCGGCCGGGGGATGTCACCGCGCTGCCCCAGGGCCACGACGCCTGGGTGGCCGGGGACGAGCCGGTGGTCGTCGTGGACTGGTACGGGGCCAGCAAGTACGCACGCAGCTGACCGGCGGCTGGTAAAGCCCGGCCGGAATTTTCTGGCCGGGCGGTCCATCCCGGGCCGTCCTGCTCGTCGTCTGGGCGAACCGGCCGAAGCGGCCGGGCCAGCCGAACGAGGAGTGACCACGATGAGCCCGTACATGATCTGCCAGATCGTCCAGGCCGAGCAGGCCGCGCAGGCCAGGCAGCACGCCCGGTGCGGCACCAGCCAGCGGCAGGCGGACGCGCAGCTGGGTGAGCTGGCCGCGGCCATGGCACAGTGGAGCCGCGGGCTGGCCTGGCCGGCCGCGGCTGTGCGCGCCGCGCTGCGGCACCGGCGGCCCGGCTGGCCGCTCTCCGGGACGCCCCGGCTGGCTAGGGAGAAGTGGTGAGGTACGTGCTGATCCACGTGGTGGACGGGGACGTGGAGCTGGGCGCGGCCGGCCCGGCCCAGGTGCACGCTGACTCCGGTATCTGGCTGGAAGAGATGATCAGCCGCGGGGTCAGCCAGTACGGCGGCCGGCTGCGGCCGGCCGGCGACGCCACCACGGTCCGCGTCCGGCGCGGCGAGGTGCTGATCGCGGACGGGCCGTTCGCCGAGACCAAGGAGCAGGTGGCCGGCTTCGACGTGATCGAGTGCGCGGACCTGGGCACGGCCCTCGACGTGGCCGCCCGGCACCCGGCGGCCCGGCTCGGCGGCATCGAGGTCCGGCCGCTCTGGGCATCGTGACCGATGCCAGCGCCGCGATCGCCGCGGCGTTCCACGAAGAGTGGGGGCGGGTAGTGGCCACGCTGATCCGGACGACCGGCGACTGGGACCTGGCCGAGGACTGTGCCCAGGACGCGTTCGCCCAGGCGGTGCGGAGCTGGCCGCGGGACGGGATCCCGCACCGGCCCGGGGCCTGGCTGACCACCGTGGCCCGCAACCGCGCGCTGGACCGGCTGCGCCGCAGCAGCACCGAGGCGGCCAAGCTGCACCAGGTGGCCGCGCTGCAGCCAGGCGGCGGGAGCGCCGGGCGGCCCCCCGGCGGCGATGACGGTGACGGGGGCGAGTTCCCCGACGACCGGCTGCGGCTGATCTTCACCTGCTGCCATCCGGCGCTCCCGCTGGACGCCCGGGTCGCGCTCACCCTGCGCACGCTGTCCGGGCTGACCACCGCGGAGATCGCCCGGGCCTTCCTGGTCCCGGAACCGACCATGGCCAAGCGGCTGGTCCGGGCCAAGAACAAGATCCGCAACGCGGGCATCCCGTACCAGGTGCCGCCGCCGCGCCTGCTGCCGCAGCGGCTGACCGGCGTGCTGGCCGTGCTGTACCTGCTGTTCAACGAGGGCTACGCGGCCAGCGCCGGGGAAGGCCTGATCCGGGAGAGCCTGTGCCTGGAGGCGATCCGGCTGGCCCGGGCGCTGGCTCAGCTGATGCCCGGGGAACGCGAGGCCAGCAGCCTGCTCGCGCTGATGCTGCTCCAGCATTCGCGGCGGCTGGCCCGGGTGGACGCCGCCGGTGACCTGGTCACCCTGGGGAACCAGGACCGGGCCCGGTGGGACCGTGCGGAGATCGGCGAGGCCCTGGGGCTGCTCGAGGCCATCCCGCCCGGCCCGCCCCCTGGCCCGTACCAGGTGCAGGCCGCGATCGCCAGCTGCCACGCCACGGCGGCCACCCCGGGCGACACCGACTGGGCCACGATCGCGGAGCTGTACACGGTGCTGGCCGGGCTGCTCCCGTCACCGGTGGTGGACTTGAACCGGGCGGTGGCGGTGGCCATGGCCGACGGACCGGCCGCCGGGCTCCGCCTGCTCGACGCGCTGGACCCGGCCGGGCTGGCCGGCTACTACCTGCTGCCCGCCACCCGGGCCGACCTGCTCCGCCGGCTGGGCCGGCGGGACAGCGCCGCGGCCAGCTACCGCGAGGCGCTGGCCCTGGCGCCGTCCGGAGCCGAACGCCGCTTCCTCGTCCGGCGGCTGGACCAGGTGACCAGCACCGGCTGACCCCGGGTCACGGCCACCTCAGCCCGGCCACCTCAGCCCGGCCACCTCAGCCCGGCCACCTCAGCCAGCCGCCTCAGCCGCCCAGAGCGGGCGGACCTCGATGGTGCCGATCCGGGCCACCGGGTGCTTGGCCGCGACCTCGATGGCCTCGTCCAGGTCGGCGCACTCCAGGAGGTCGAAGCCGGCGATCTGCTCCTTGGTCTCGGCGAATGGCCCGTCGCTGACCAGCACCTCACCGCCGCGCTTGCGGACCGTACTGGCCTCGCTGGCGGGCCGGAGCGGTGCACCCTGCAGCCGCACACCGCGGCCATCCATCTCGGCTGCCCAGGCCTCGGTGGCGGGGCCCATCTCCGCGCTTTCCGCCGGGCTGAGCTGCACGTCCTCAGCCACGCAGATCAGCAGCATGTACCTCATCGGCTCCTCCTTCACGTGGGCCGGCCGGACGGCCGGTCATCAGCACGACGAACTGCGGGCACCCGGATGGACACTCCCGGCGGATAACCGCGGCCCGGCCAGCGGGCCCGGGCAGTCGAGCCGGCCGCGGGCTCAGCGGGCCCGGATCATGGCCGTCCGCGGGCCAGCCGCCCAGCCAGCCGGCGCCGCGCCATCCAGCCCTGCGGTCCCCGCCCAGCTAGAGACCTTGCTAGAGACCTTGGGCCCTGTCAGCCGAGCGGCGGCACACGCAACCTGACAATAGGTGAACTGGGCCCTGACCGGCAGGACACCACCGGCCGACGCGGGCCTGGTGGCCTGAAAGGCAAGCTGCCCCGGAGGCTGTGATGGATGACTTGAATTCTGTGTTCGAACAAGCCGTCGCCCAGCACGCCGGCCACCCGGCGGTGCGCATGGATGACCTGGTGCTGAGCTACGCAGAACTGCAGGGCACCGCCGGCCGGGCCACCTCGCTGCTGGCCGCGGCGGGGGTCGAGCCTGGCGACCGGGTGGGCATCATGCTGCCCAACGTGCCCGCGTTCCCGATCACGTTCTACGGTGCGCTGGGCGCCGGGGCCGTCGTGGTCCCGATGAACCCGCTGCTCAAGAGCCGCGAGATCGCCTACTACCTGCGTGACTCCGGGGCCCGGGTGCTGCTCGCCTGGCACCCGGTGGCCGGCGAGGCGGCCATGGGCGCGGCCGAGGCCGGCGCCCGGGTCATCAAAGTCGATGAGCCCGACGCGGCCGGCTTGCTGGCCGGGCTGGCGGCCACCCCAGCGCGGGCCGCCGAGCCCGCCGCGGACGCGGTGATCCTGTATACCTCAGGAACCACCGGCCAGCCCAAGGGCGCGCAGCTCAGCCACGCGGGGATGGCGCGCAACGCGGCGCTCACCGCCGAGACCCTGATCCACACGGCACCCGGCGAGGTGGTGATGGGCTGCCTGCCGCTCTTCCACGTGTTCGGGCTGACCTGCGCGCTGAACGCGTCCATCGCCGGCGGCAGCACGCTGACCCTGCTGCCCCGGTTCGACCCGGGCCAGGCGCTGGAGATCATCGGCCGGGACAAGGTGACGATCTTCGAGGGCGTGCCCACGATGTACGCGGCCATGCTGCATTACCCAGACGGCGCACAGGCTGACACCTCGTCGCTGCGCGTCTGCATCTCCGGCGGGGCGGCCATGCCGGTTGAGGTCATGCGGGGCTTCGAGGCGAAGTTCGGCTGCATGATCCTGGAAGGGTACGGGCTGTCCGAGACCTCCCCGGTGGCCTCGTTCAACCACCCGGACCGGCCGCGCAAGCCGGGGTCGATCGGCACGCCGATCCAGGGGGTGGAAATGCGCGTGGTGGACGAGCGGGGAGCCGAGCTGCCACCGGGCGAGGTCGGCGAGATCGCGGTCCGCGGGCACAACGTGATGACCGGCTACTGGGGTAATCCGGCCGCTACCGCGGACGCCATTCCCGATGGCTGGTTCCGCACCGGTGACCTGGGCCGGGTGGACGAGGACGGCTACTTCTACATCGTGGACCGGAAGAAGGACCTGATCATCCGGGGTGGTTTCAACGTGTACCCACGCGAGGTCGAGGAGGTCCTCTACGAGCACCCGGCCGTGGCCGAGGTCGCGGTCATCGGCATCCCCGACCCAGACCTCGGGGAGGAGATCGGTGCGGCCGTGAAGCTCAAGCCCGGGATGACCGCCGAGCCAGCCGAACTGAGCACGTTCGTCAAGGACCGGATCGCCGCCTACAAGTACCCGCGGCACGTCTGGATCGTGCCTGACCTGGCCAAGGGGCCGAGCGGCAAGATCCTCCGCCGCGAAGTCCGGCCGCCCGGGGAGCCACGGTGACCGAACCGCGACGTTCACGATCGGTGAGGAGATTGATGCAGTCAGCTGACCCGCGCCGGGTGCCGGATGCGCACACAGTTCAGCACGTTGAGACGGGCGGCCAGCGGCTGCGCGTGTCGGTGCGCCACGGGGAGCAGCCGGACCGGGTCCCGCTGCTGGTGATCAACGGGATCGGGGCCAGCCTGGAAGAGCTCCAGCCGTTCGTGGACGCGCTGGATCCCGCCCTGACCGTGATCCGGTTCGACCCGCCCGGGGTGGGCGGCTCGGCGCAGCCCGCGGTGCCGTACCGGTTCAGCGGGCTGTGCCGGCAGCTGGCCCGGCTGCTGTCCGAACTCGGCCACGACTCGGCCGACGTGCTCGGCATCTCGTGGGGGGGCGGCGTCGCCCAGCACTTCGCCGCGTTCCACCGCCCCCACGTCCGGCGGCTGGTGCTGGTCAGCACCGCGACCGGCTCGATCATGGTGCCCGCCCGGCCGGGCGTGCTGTTCCGGATGGCCGCGCCGCGGCGCTTCACCGACCCGGGCTACCTGGAGCGGCACGCCCCGCACATGTACGGCGGGTCGGCCCGCAGCGGCGCGCACCGGATGAGCCTGCCTCATCTGCCGTCACCACGCGGCTACCTCTACCAGCTGGCCGCCGCGGCAGGCTGGACGAGCGTGCCGTTCCTCCCCGCGCTGCGGCAGCCCACGCTCATCATCGCGGGCGACGACGACCCGATCATCCCGCTGGCCAACGCGCACCTGATGCACCGGCTGATCCCCGATTCCCGGCTGCACGTGTTCCGGGGCGGGCATCTCGGCCTGGTCTCCGAGGCGGCTCAGCTCGTCCCGGTGATCGAGCGGTTCCTCCATCCGGCTGGCCCGCACGGACGGCGGCCGGGCCGGTTCCGGCACTGGCCGGCGGTCTAGCCACCGCCACCGGGCCGGTCAGCCAGCGCTGGGCACCGCGGCCTGGTGGGCCAGCATGGCGCCCCAGGCCCGGGCCCGGCGGAGCTCGCCGTCCTGCAGCGGGCCCTCGGCGCCGCTCACGTAGAAGCCTTCCGGGTCCGCGGCGAGCTGGTATCCGCGCCGCCTGAGCTGGCGCGCGGCCGGCCGCGCCGCGCCGCCCGCCAGCGGGTAGCTCAGCCGGGTGTCGAACGCCGCGGCCCAGCCGCCGTGCTGCGCGGCGGGCAGGCCGTCCAGCCACTCCCGGATACCAGGCCCGGCGGCACCAGGCTCGGGCTCCCGGTGCGGCTGATCCGCCGCCTTATGGCCGGCCTGCAGACCCTGCTGCCGGGTGCGCGGTGAGCTCATCCGCAGCGTGTGCGTCGGCCCGCCCACCACGAGCAGGCCAACCTCGCCCAGGTCAGCCTGCGGTATGGCGCCCACCCGGGTCACGGTCAGGTAGGCCGCCGGATCCGCCTCCCGGATGCCGGCCGCGATCGCCTCGGCGACCGCGTGGGTGTTGCCGAACATGCTCTCGTAGACCACCGCGATGTCCATAGTTCCTCCCAGCCCGCTTGCTGCTAGGCGTCACTGCCAGCCTCAGCCAGGCCGCCCCGGCTGGGTCAGGCCCGCAGGTCCCGGCCGGGCAGGCCCGAGGTCACCTCTGGTCCTGGAGCAGGTCCGCGACGGTGACGATGCCGGACTGGATGGCACGCTCGCCGAGGTTGCCGAATCCGAGTACGAGCTGCGCCGGCGTGACGTCCCCCGACGAGCGGTACGCGCTCATCCCGTACAGCCCGACCGACCGGGCCCGGGCGGCCGCGACGACCGCCCGCTCGCCGGGCTGGCCGGGCAGGTGCGCGACGGCGTGAAAGCCGGCCGCCAGCCCGGTCAGCCGGACCGCCGGGGCGTGCTGGGCCAGCGCGTCCACCAGGGCGCCGCGCCGCTGCGCGTAGCGGGCCCGCATCCGGCGCAGGTGCCGGTCGTACCGGCCGGACTGGATGAGGGTGGCCAGGGCGAGCTGGTCCAGCGCCGGCGTGCCGCGGTCGTGGACCGCCTTGCCCGCGGCGATAGGCCCGGCCAGCGCGGGCGGGCAGCAGATCCAGCCGAGCCGCAGCGCGGGGGCCAGCGACTTGCTGACCGTGCCGAGCGCGGCGACCCGGTCGGGGGCCAGGCCCTGCAGCGCACCGACGGGTTCCCGGTCGTAGCGGAACTCGGCGTCATAGTCGTCCTCGATGATCACTGCGTCGCGCCGGGTGGCCCAGCGAACGAGCTGCCGCCGCCGCTCGGCCGTCAGCACCACCCCGCTGGGCCACTGGTGGGCCGGGGTGAGGACGCACGCGCGGGCCCCCGTCGCGGCGAGCCGGCCCACGTCGATGCCCGCCTCGTCGACCGGGACCGGGACGGCGGCCACCCCCGCCGCCGCCGCGGCCGCGGTGACGGTGCCGGAGTAGCCCGGGTCTTCGACGGCGACGTCGCGGATCCCGGACTGGGCCAGGGCCCGCAGCACCAGGATGAGGCCCTGCGCGAAACCGGTGCAGACCACGATCCTGTCCGGGTCGGCCGCCGCGGCCCGGACCCGGCGCAGGTAGGCGGCCAGCACCTCGCGCAGCACCGCGCTGCCGCGGGGATCGCCGTAGTCGAGGGCGGCGCTGGGCGCGCCGCGGCAGGCTTCCCGCACCGCCCAGGCCCAGTCACTGCGCGGGAAGCTGGCCAGGTCAGGCACGCCGGAGGCGAAGTCCACCGCCAGCCGCGGCGGGGCGGCCGGGGAAGTGGCGGCGGGCAGCAGGCCCGCCCCGGCCGCCACCCGGGTCGCCGAACCGGTCCGGGTGGCCAGGTAGCCCTCGGCCTGCAGCTGGGCGTAGCAGTCCTGCACCAGGCCGCGGGACAGGCCGAGCTCGCGGGCCAGCTCCCGGGAGGACGGCAGCCGCTCCCCGACGGCCAGCCGCCCGTCCCGGATCGCGTCCCGGAGCTGGCGCTCGACCTGGGCACGCAACGGCTCGGCCGCGCTGCGGCGCACCGTAAGGGGCAGCTCCGGGCCCAAACCGGACCACTCAACCGGCATGGAATTGGAGCTTACCGGTGGTCCGGTTGCCGCCTAGCGTCGGTGGCATGACTACTACCTCGCGGCTGGCGGCATCCCCCGGGGCGCCCGCTGGCCTGGCCCGCTACCGGGCGGCGCTGCGCACTCCCGGTGCGCTCAGGTTCGCCGTGCCGGGTGCGGTCGGCAGGCTGCCGATGGGCATGCTCAGCCTGGCCCAGGTGATGCTGGTGGTCGCGGTCACCGGCCGGTACGCCGTCGCCGGAGCGGTGACCGCTGCGGGAGCGGTGCTGTTCGCGGTGCTGACCCCGCGCGCGGCCCGGCTGGCCGACCGCTACGGGCAGGCCCGCGTGCTGCGCCCGCAGGCGCTGCTCTTCGCGGCGGCCACGGTGGGCTTCGCCGGCTGCGCCGTGGACCGGGCGCCAGGCTGGGCCCTGCTGCTGACCGGCTGCCTGAGCCGGGGAACGATGCCCTCGCTCGGCCCGATGGTACGGTCCCGGTGGAGCGTGCTGCTGGCCGGCTCGGCCCTGCTCGACGCGGCGTTCTCGGCGGAGGGCATCGCTGACGAGATCATCTTCGTCAGCGGGCCGGCCCTGGTGGTCGCGCTGGCCACCGGGTTCCACCCGGTCACCGGCGTGCTGATCACCGCGGCGCTGGGCGTCGCCGGGGTAGCCGGGCTGACCCGGCAGCGGCGCACCGAGCCGCCCACGGTGCCCGCCCAGCGCGGCGCTGGTTCCGTACTGCGCAGCCGCGGCCTGCGCGCCCTGGTCGCCGTGCATGTCTGCCTGGGTGCGCTGTTCTCCGCCGTGGACCTGGCCACGATCGCGTTCGCCCAGCAGCACCAGGCCCGGCCGCTGGCCGGCCTGCTGCTCGGGCTGTACGGCCTGGGCAGCGCGGCCGCCGGGGTGTGGTACGGGAGCAGGCAGTGGAAGGCCGCGGAGCCGGCCAGGCTACGGGTGGCGCTGGTGGCCATGGTGGCGGGCACCGTGCCGCTGGCCTTCGTGCCGGGCCCCGGCTGGATGGCCGTGGCCCTGCTGGCCGCCGGGCTGGGCATCTCCGCCACGCTGACCAGTTCCTACCGGCTGGCCGGCCTGATGGTCCCGGCCGGGCAGCGCACCGTGGGAATGGCCTGGCTGACCACGGCGGCCTCAGCGGGCGCCGCAGCCGGGGCGCCGCTGGCGGGCCAGCTGATCGACCTCGGCGGCGCCACTCCCGGCTATCTGTTCGCTTCCGTGGCCGGCTTGCTCGCCCTGATCATCCTGCTGCTCAGCCGCCGCGGCCTGGGCTCAGCGGCGGGCGGCCCGCGATCACACTACGACGCTGCCGCCATCGACGGCCTGGGCCGCGGAACGCGCGCTGATGATCGCAGCCACCGCGGCCAGGTCGTCCGGGGTGATGAACGGCCGGATGTGCTGGCCGATGTCCAGGACCAGGCCGGTGCGCTTGGACGGCCGGTCCGGGCCGAGGCTGGCCCAGTAGCGCAGCGTGGTGCTGCCCCAGATCCGGCCTGACCCGGTGAACGTGCCCACGTTCACCAGGCGCACCTGGCGGATAGAGCGGTGCGGAATGCGCTTCGTGCCCCACGGGAAGTAGTACCCGCGGATCGCAATGGCGTCCGCCGTGCACTCGATCCAGCGGTCCCGGTACAACGCGCTGACCGCTCCTCCATCCTGCTATATCGGTACCGCTATTGTCCGCCCGGCGGCGGGGCCCAGTCAGGGCCAGCCCCCGGAAGAGCTGGGCTCCCGGCACTGCCAGCGCCGCGACAGGAAATGCCACCATGGCGGTTTGGCGCGCTGCGGGCCGCCCGGCGCGGCGCGGGCGTTTTTCCGGCAGAATGTGCGATTCTGGGTTCCCGTGAGCTGGAATGGCCCGGACTACACCCGGCGCGGGAATGCGGATTCGCGTCGGCTCCTGCTCGCCGTGGCCGCGGCGGTGCTGATTATCGTCGGGCTGATGGTGGCCTGGGTCGGCCAGAACGCGGCCGCCGCGCTGTCCGGGGCGCCCGGGGTGGCCTGGGCGCTGTCCCCCGCGTCGAACACGGTCCTGATCCGGCTGACGCCGGGCGCCGGGCCGTCCGGCCGCCGGATCCTGGCCCGCAGCCATCTCGTGGTGTCCGGCACTGGGACGCCCCGGCCGTCCCCGGCTGGCCGGCAGGTCCGGGTACCCGTCGGTCCTGGCACCCGGGCCCGGCTGCTGGTCCAGGTGGCCGGGCCGCGCCCTGCACAGCGGACGCTGACCGTGGCCATGCCGCCGGCGCTCCGGGTCACCCGGTTCCGGCGCGCCGCGTCCGGCCTGCTCGTCTCGATGTCCGGGCCGCTGCGCCGCCAGCCGTCCCGGGCGCTGTGCGGCCAGGACACGGTGAGCTTCCCGGGCGCGCGGGTGGCCGCGGTGGCCAGCGGCCCGGCGGTGTGCCGCGCGGTGCTGCGGGTAACCGCCCGGGACGGTGAGCAGGCCGCGGTCCGGGTGACCGTCCCGGCGCTGCGGTCGATCCCGCTGTACTCGTTCGCCAACCCAGCCCACCGGGCCATCTACATCACCGTGGACGACGGCTGGACGCCGAGCGCCAAGGTCCTGGCCATCATGCGGGAGACCCACCTGCCGGTGGTCGCGTTCCTCATCCAGGACGCGGCGGAACAGCATCTGGGGTACTGGCGGGCGTTCGTCGCGGCCGGCGGCACAGTCGGCGACCACACCGTCTCCCACCCGAAACTGACCAAACTGTCCCTGCGCCAGGCTACCGCGCAGTGGGGGCAGGCCCGGCTGGGTCTGGGCCGGCTGCTCGGCCGCACCCCGGTGATGGGCCGGCCGCCCTACGGGGCGTTCGACGGCACGGTCGAGGTGGCGGCCTACCGCGGTGGGCTGAAGGCTCTGGTCGGCTGGAGCGCCACCATGGACAGCGACGGCCTGCAGACCTGGGACGGCCGCCGCCTCGAGCCGGGCGAGATCGTGCTGCTGCACTGGGTGCCGGGCCTGGGCCAGCAGCTGGCCCGGCTGCTCCGGATCATCCACGCCCAGCACCTGAACCCGGCCCCGCTGACCCCGGCCGATTTCGCCGGCGTCACGCCGCAGCGCCGCTCGCTCGACGGGGACTGACCGCCCGCGCACCGGCGGCTAAGGTGCGTTATGTGACGCTGAGCGATTTCCCGCGCTACCCGCTGATGTTCGGGCCGTCCCCGGTGCACCGGCTGGACCGGCTGACCGAGTACCTCGGCGGGGCCGCGGTGTGGGCCAAGCGGGAGGACTGCAACTCCGGGCTGGCGTTCGGCGGGAACAAGATCCGGAAACTGGAGTACCTGGTGCCCGACGCGCTGCGCCAGGGTGCGACGCACCTGGTCTCGATCGGCGGGGTGCAGTCCAACCACACCCGGCAGGTGGCCGCCGTAGCAGCCCGGCTGGGCCTCCGGGCGCGGCTGGTCCAGGAGAGCTGGGTGGACTGGCCCGACCCGCTCAACGACCGGGTGGGCAACATCCTGCTGTCCCGCATCATGGGCGCGGAGGTCGAGCTGGTCGAGGCCGGTTTCGGCATCGGCGTCAAGTCGAGCTGGGAGCAGGCGCTGGACGACGTCCGGGCCCAGGGCGGCGTCCCGTACCCGATCCCCGCGGGGGCGTCCGACCACCCGCTGGGCGGGCTCGGCTTCGCCAACTGGGCCTGCGAGGTGCAGCAGCAGGAGCGCGAACTGGGCGTGTTCTTCGACACAGTCATCGTGTGCACCGTCACCGGGTCGACCCACGCCGGGATGATCGCGGGCTTCGCCGGGCAGGGCCGGCCCCGCCGCGTGCTCGGCATCGATGCCTCGGCCGCGATCGGGGAGACCCGGGCCCAGGTGGCCAAGATCGCGCAGGACACCGCGGCGCGGATCGGCCTGGGCCGCTCGCTGCGCGATGATGAGATCACCGTCCTGGAGGGGTGGGCCGGCCACCGCTACGGCATCCCGGTCCAGTCCACTCTGGACGCGATCCGGCTCACCGGCCGTCTCGAAGGCATGATCATCGACCCGGTGTACGAGGGCAAGTCCATGGCCGGCCTCATCGACCTGGTCCGGACGGGCGAGATCGGCCGGGACTCCACCGTGCTCTACGCGCACCTCGGCGGCCAGCCCGCGCTCAACGCCTACAGCGCGCTGTTCACGAGAGGGTGAGCGTGCCGGCACCGGACCAGGACCCAGTCCAGGGCCAGGACGAAACCGATGCCGGCTGGGGTGAGCAGCCCGAGCCGGACGACGACGAGCGCTACGGCCGCGACCGCCCGCCACACTGGGACTCCCGCTGACCCGCGGCTGTGCCGCAGCGGGGTAGTTGTTTCAGCCATCCGGCCAGGACCCAATGCCGCTGACGTGAGGGCCCGGGTTGACCGGTGGCTGCGGTGGACTACCCCGGCGCGCGTGGGCCGGGCGGCGAGCGAGCAGTCTTCACGTATTTGGCCCGCGCAAACTGGGAGGAAACGGGCATCTGGCGTACCGCGGCCGTGAAGAGTGGCCTGGCCGCCCCTGGTCCTGGTGCTGGTGTGCCACAGGTGATCGGTGGGATTACCGGGATCTGCCATCCGCGGCCGCCCGCCACACCCGCTGGACCGGGTAAGTCAGCGCATTGGTGGGCCAGCACCGCGGGGCTGAAACAGCCACGTGGGTCCGCGGGCGGCGCGGACCGGGTCGAGGGCGGGCTAGTCCGCGCGGGGCGCGCGGGGCGCGCGAGCCCGCGGGCCGCGCGGGGCGGATCCCCCGGTTAGTCCGCGCGGAGCGAGCGGGGCTGATCTCCGCGCTGCGCCCAGCGCGGGGTCCACGTGCCGGCGTTAGGCATCGGTGCCCCGAGGAAGCTGCGGAGCGCGGCGAGCGCCGGGTGCCGGTTGTCGCGGCGCCAGAGCAGGGCGTGCGGGTAGACCGGGACCGGGTCCTGGATGGGGATGCGGCGCAGGTCGTATTCCGCAGGCCAGGTGAGGTGAGTCAGCTCGCCGACGAACGTGGCCAGCGCCGCCGCGCCAGCGATCGTCTCGAGCAGCGGCTGCAGGCCGAAGTTGGGCCCGTTGGCGTGGATGGTCAGGCCGAACGCGGCGGCGAATTCGGCGTAGAACGCGGCCCACTCGGTACCGGGCACGATGCCCGGCATCCAGATCTGGTGCCCGGCCAGCTCGGCCGGGCTGACCGCGCCGGCGGCGGCGAGCCCGTGGGCCGGCCCGGTGAGCAGCTGCACCGGCTCGTCGAACACCCGCTCGGCCTGGACGCCGTCGGGGAGCTGCTGCGCGGGCCGGGTCACGGCGCGGAAGGCCGCGTCGACCACGCCGGACGCCACCGCGGCGATGGCCGCATCCGCATCGGACAGGGTCACCACGTCGAGTTCGGTGCCCGGCTGCGTGTGGTGGAAGCCGCGCAGCAGGCTGGCCGGCGCGAGCCCGCGGCCGACCACGTCGACGCGCAGCCCGCGGCGGCCGGGCCGGACCGCGGCGTAGGCCCGCTCCGCGGCGTGCAGCAGGTCGTGGGCGCGGGGCAGGAACGCCTGCCCGTCCATGGTGAGCCGGGCGCCGCGGGCCGTCCGGGCGAACAACCGCACGCCGAGATCCTTCTCCAGCCCGGCGATCCGCTTGGACACGGCCTGCTGGGTGACCGACAGCTCAGCGGCGGCTTCGGAGAACTGGCCCGCGTCCGCCACCACGACGAAGGTGCGCACGGCATCGAGGTCCACGCCGCCCGACCATAGCCGTACAACGGAAGGTTGTGGCGCGCCGGCCGCGTGGTTGTTTGCTCCGCTGCCCCGCGGCCCGATTTGATCCTGGGCATGGTGGGCAGGCGATCGCTGGGGCGGCAGTTCAGCTGGCTCTACGCGGCGTACGCGGTCAGCGCGTACGGCTCGTGGCTGGGCTTCGGCGCGTTCCCGCTGATCGCGATCCGGGTGCTGCACGCCGGGCCGGCCGAGGTGTCGGCGCTGGCCGCGGCGGGACTGGCGGCTGGCGCGGTGGTCGCGGTCCCGCTCGGGCCGTGGGTGGAGTTCCGCCGCAAGCGCCCGGTGATGATCGCGATGGACCTGACCCGGTTCGCGGCGCTGCTGACCATCCCGGTGGCGTACGCGTTCGGCTGGCTCAGCTTCGCCCAGCTGCTGGTCGTGTCGGTCATCGTGGCCGCGGCCAAGATCGCGTTCAACGCGGCCAGCGGCTCGTTCCTCAAGACGCTGCTGCACGGCCCGGACCTGCTCGTCGCGAACAGCCGGTTCGAGTCCACCACGTGGACCGCGACCGTGCTGGGGCCACCGCTCGGCGGGGCCATGATCGGGTTCCTCGGCCCGGTGGTCACCACGGCGGCCGACGCGGTCAGCTACCTGCTCTCGGCGGCTGGGATAACCGCCATCGGCGGTACCGAGGCACGCCCGGAGCGGGCCGCTGCGGGCCGGCTGCGCACCGCGGACCTGTTCGACGGGTGGCGGTACATCCTGGCCCACCCGGTGCTGCGGCGGCTGCTGGCCAACTCGATCCTGGTCGGCGGGCTGATCCTGGCCACCGAGCCACTGATCGCCGTGCTCATGCTCGGCCAGCTGCACTTCGCCCCGTGGCAGTACGGCCTGGCGTTCGCCGCGCCCTGTGCCGGCGGCCTGGCCGGCGCCCGGCTGGCCCGCCGGCTGGCCACCCGGTTCGGGCTGCACCGGGTCATGATCACGGCCGGCACGCTGAGCGCCGGCTGGCCGGTCTGGCTGGCCTTCGTCCGCCCCGGCGTGGCCGGCCTGGTGCTGGTCATCGCCGCCCAGCTCGGGCTGGTCACCTGCATGGGCGTGTTCAACCCGCTGTACGCCACCTACCGGCTGGAGCAGACCGGCCCGGACCGGGTCGCCCGGGTGCTGTCCGCGTGGCAGGTGACCAAGAACCTCACCATCGCCGCGCTGACCGCGCTGTGGGGCGTGCTGGCCACCCTGACCAGCCCGCGGATCGGGATCGCGGCGGCCGGCCTGCTCCTGCTGGGCACCCCGCTGCTGCTCCCCCGGCCCGGTCAGGTGGCGGCGACCAGTTCGACCTCGAAGCCGCCGGCGCTGGCCAGGTAGCCCGGGTAGCGGCCCGGGCCGCGGGCGTGCGGGTGCCGGCCCGGAACATCCTGTCGGCGGGCGCGGGTACCGTTCACCTGATGCTTGAGATGTTCCACCCCGCGGTGCGGGCCTGGTTCGAGAACCGGTTCCCGGCCGGGCCGACCGAGCCGCAGGCCGGGGCGTGGCGGGAGATCGACGCCGGCCGGCACACGCTGATCGCCGCGCCGACCGGCTCCGGCAAGACGCTGGCCGCGTTCCTGGTCTGCATCGACCGGATCTACCGGGCCCACGGGGCCGGCGCAGACGGCGGGGCCGGCGCAGACCGCGGGGCCGGCCCGCAGCCAGCCGCCGGGCCACAGGTCGTCTACGTGTCGCCGCTCAAGGCCCTGGCCGTCGACATCTGGCAGAACCTGGAGCGTCCCCTCACTGAGATTGCCGGGGTCGCGGCCGGGATGGGGCTGACCGCGCCTGACATCCGGGTGGCCGTACGCACCGGCGACACGGCCGCGGCCGAGCGGGCCGCGATGCTCAAGCGGCCGCCCGACTTCCTCATCACCACGCCCGAGTCGCTGTACCTGCTGGTCACCGGCGAGCGGGCCCGGGCCATGCTGCGCCCGGTCGCGGTGGTGATCGTGGACGAGATCCACGCCGTGGCGGGCAACAAGCGCGGCTCGCACCTGGCGCTGACCCTGGAACGGCTGGCGCACCTGGCCGGCCAGCCGGTGCAGCGGATCGGCCTGTCCGCCACCCAGCGGCCCATCGAGACGGTGGCCCGGCTGCTGGTCGGCGCGGGCGCGGACCGGTCGGAACCGGACGGTTCCCCGCGCTGCGCGATCGTGGATACCGGGCACCAGCGCGACCTGGACCTGGCCATCGAGCTGCCCGACGACGAGCTCGGCGCGGTGGCGTCCAGCGAGCAGATGGCCCAGGTCCTGGACATGATCGCCGGGCACGTGGCCGGCCACCGGACCACGCTGGTGTTCGTCAACACCCGGCGGATGGCCGAGCGGGTTGCGCATCAGCTCGGTGAGCGGCTGGGCGATGACCAGGTCGCGGCGCATCACGGCAGTCTGTCCAAGGACCGCCGGCAGCGGGTGGAGTCGCGGTTGCGGGCCGGCGACCTGCGGGCCCTGGTCGCCACCGCGTCCCTGGAGCTGGGCATCGACATCGGCCCGGTGGAGCTGGTGGGCCAGATCGGCTCGCCGCACAGCTTCGCCACGTTCCTGCAGCGGGTGGGCCGGTCCAACCACACCCGGACCGGCACCCCGGCCGGCCGCCTGTACCCGACGTCCCGCGATGAGCTGGTGGAGTGCGCCGCACTGCTGCGCGGCGTCCGGGCCGGCCGGCTCGACGCCCTGATCGTGCCGGACGGGCCGCTGGACATCCTGGCCCAGCACATGATCGCCGAGTGCGCGGCCGCCGACTGGCCGGAGGCCGAGCTGCTCGCGCTGGCCCGCCGGGCGGCGCCGTTCGCCGGGCTGTCCGCGGCGGACTTCGATGACGTGGCCGAGCTGGTCTCGGAGGGCATCCGCACCGGCCGTGGCCGCCGCGCCGCGTGGCTGCACCGGGACCGGGTGGCGGGCCGACTGCGTGGCCGCCGGGGCGCCCGGATCGCGGCGCTGACCTCCGGCGGGGCCATCCCGGAACTCGGTGACTACCGGGTGCTGGCCGAGCCGGACAACACGCTGGTGGGCACGGTCAACGAGGACTGGGCCATCGAGTCGATGGCCGGGGACGTGTTCCTGCTCGGCACCCACTCGTGGCGGATCCGCCGGGTGGAACCGGGCATCGTCCGGGTGGAGGACGCGCACGGAGCGCCGCCGTCCGTCCCGTTCTGGCTGGGCGAGGCCCCCGGCCGCACCCGCGAGCTGTCCGAGGAAGTGTCCGCGCTCCGCTCCGCGGTAGCCCAGCTGATTAACGCCCGCCAGGAGCCGGCCGCGGTGGGCTGGCTGATGGCCGAGTGCGGGCTGGGCAACGCGGCCGCGGCCACGATCGTGGCCTACTTGTCGGCCGGGCGCGCGCAGCTCGGCGGGGTGCTGCCCACCATGGACACCATCGTGCTGGAGCGGTTCTTCGACGAGGCGGGCGGCATGCAGCTGGTCGGGCACGCCCCGTTCGGCGCCCGGGTCAACCGCGCGCTCGGCCTGGCGCTGCGCAAGCGGTTCTGTGTCACGTTCGACTTCGAGTTGCAGGCCGCGGCCAGCGACGACGCGATCCTGCTCTCGCTCGGGCCGCAGCACAGCTTCCCGCTGGACCGGGTGCCGCACTTCCTGGCCTCGGCCACCGTGCAGGACGTGGTCCGCCAGGCCGTGCTGACCTCGCCGCTGTTCCAGGCGCGCTGGCGGTGGAACCTGAACCGGTCGCTGGCCGTGCTGCGGATGCGTGGCGGGAAGAAGAACCCGCCCGCCATCCAGCGGATGGAGTCCGACGACCTGATGGCCGCGGTGTTCCCCACCCTGGCCGCCTGCCAGGAGAACGTGGCGCCCGGCCCGCTGGACATCCCCGATCACCCGCTGGTCCGCCAGACGCTGGACGACTGCCTGCACGAGGCGATGGACATCGACGGGCTGCGCGACCTGCTCCGCGGCATCGAGACCGGCCAGATCCGCGTCGAGGTGCGGGACACCACCGAACCGTCCGTGCTGGCCCACGAGATCCTCAACGGGCAGCCGTTCACGTTCCTGGACGACGCCCCGCTGGAAGAGCGCCGCAGCCGGGCCGTGCCGCTGCCCCGCGGGCTGCCCGTCGAGGCGCACGAGCTGGGCCGGCTCGACCCGGGCGCCATCGAGCGGGTGGCGGCCCAGGCCCGCCCGGAGCCGCGCGATCCCGACGAGCTGCACGACCTGCTGATGACCGTGCTGGCGCATCGCCCCGCGGTCGGCTGGCAGGACATGTTCCAGTCGCTGGCCGGCGCCGCGCGGGCCGTCACCGTGCAGTCGCCGGCCGGGCCGCTGTGGTGCGCGGTGGAGCGGCGGCCCGCCGTGGCGGCGCTGTTCCCCGGCGCGCCGGTCACCCCCGACCACCCGTGCCCGGGGCCGGCCGGGGAAGTGGACGAGGACGCGGCCGCGGCCGACATGCTCCGCGGCCACCTGGAGTACCGCGGGCCGTCCACCGCCGCGATGCTGAGCGACGCGACTGGGCTGCCCGCGGACCTGGTGCTGATCGCGGTGGCCCGGCTGGAGGCCGAGGGCTTCGCGGTCCGTGGCAAGTTCACCGCGCCCGATGCACCGGAGGAGTTCTGCGCCCGCCGGCTGCTGGCCCGGATCCACGGGTACACCAGGCAGCGGCAGCGCCGGGAGGTCGAGCCGGTCAGCGCACGCGACTTCACCCGGTTCCTGCTCCGCTGGCAGCACGTGGCCCCGGGCACGCAGCGCGAGGGCCGGTTCGGGGTAGCCAGCGTGGTCGAGCAACTGCAGGGCTTCGAGCTGGCCGCCGGGGCCTGGGAGAGCCACGTGCTGGCCGCCCGGGTCACCGGCTACCGCCGCGAATGGCTGGACGACCTGTGTATCTCCGGGCAGGTCAGCTGGGGCCGCCTGTCCGTGCGGGACAGTGCTGACCCGGGGGGACAACCCGCCGCTCTGCTTCCCCGGGGGACGGCCCCCGGGGCCCCGGGCCCCGGCTCGCGGCCCGACGCCGAGGCCGGCGAGCCGGCCGGGGCCGGCCAGCGCGGACCATCCCCCGGAACCAAACGCAGCGGGCTGGTCCCGTCCCGGGCCACCCCGATCACACTGACCATCCGGGACGACCTGCCGTGGCTGCTGCGGGTGGCCCGCGGTGACCTGTGCCCGGCCGAGCCGGGCCCGGGCCGCACCGCCGACGTGCTCGAGGCGCTCCGCCAGCACGGGGCGCTGTTCCGGCCGGATCTGGCCGCCCGGACCGGCCGCCTGCCCAGCGAGGTCGACGAGGCGCTGTGGGACGGGGTGGCCCGTGGCCTGGTCACCGCGGACGGGTTCCGGGCCGTGCGCTCGCTGCTGCGCAGCCGCAGCCGGCCCAGCAGCTACCCGCCGCGCCGCGGGCTCCGCGGCGGGCTGCGCCGCGCGGCGCCAGGCACCGGCCCGGCCGGGCGCTGGTCACTGCTGCCCGGGCCGATGCCCGCCGGCGACCCGGACGAGCTGGCCGAGGCGGCCGCCGAGCAGCTGATCGTGCGCTGGGGCGTGGTGTTCCGTGACCTGGTCCGCCGGGAGAACCTGGCCGTGCCGTGGCGGGAGGTGCTGTGGGCGCTGCGTCGCATGGAGGCCCGCGGCACCGTCCGGGGCGGGCGGTTCGTGACCGGGTTCAGCGGCGAGCAGTTCGCCCACCCGGACGCAGTCGAGCTGCTGCGTGAGGTCCGCAAGCAGCGGCTCATGGGTGAGACCATCCAGCTGTCGGCCGCCGACCCGCTCAACCTGACCGGGATCATCCTGCCTGGGCCGCGGGTGCCCGCCATCCACGCGAACACGGTGACCTACACCGACGGCGCGGTGCCCAGCACGGTCAGCACGGCCGACGGATTGCTATCCGAGCAGGTGAACGAGAGCGCCTAACCGACTTCCCATCTGTTCGATAGTATGTTTGAATACCGGCATGCGCGCAGATGTCATCGCCGCCAGCTATCCCGTCGTTGCCGGGTTGCTGGGCTTCGGCGCCGCCGGGCTGGCCGCGGCGGTGGTGGGCATGGCCTGGAGCGTGCACACCAGGCAGATCCAGCTGGCCGAGCGGCTGGCCCGCCGTCAGTTCATCGTGACCGGTGCGGTGGCCAGCCCGCCCGCGGCCGACCCGCACCCGGCCGAGGCCACCGAGCAGATCAACGGGAAAGGCGGCGCCGGGCCGGCGCCCCCGGTGGTCATCGACGGCCCGGACACCGTGCTGGCCGGTGAGCAGGCCCGCTACCGGGTCCGGCCGTCCGGCAGCCGGAAGGTGGCCTCCTGGTCGGTCGGCGGCGGCGCGGTGGCCCACGCCCCGGACCCGGCCTACCCCGACGACCTGCTGCTGATCGCGGAACAGCCGGGAACGCTGCTGCTCACCGTGCGGGTACGGGACGGCATGATGGAACGCCGCGGCACGAAGCCGGTGACCGCGGTGGAAGACGTGGCTGCGCCCGCACCCCCGTTCCCGCTCCGGCTGTTCCTGCAGGGCTGGGGGCTGATCGTGATCGCGGTGCTGGTCATCGGGTTCGCGGGTGCCCTGGACGCGCTGGGCAACTTCTCCGCCGCGGACTTCATCGCGCTGGCCGCGCCACTGGCCGCGCTGCTCGGCGTGGTCGCGCTGGCCCGGGGCCCGGCGGACCCGGGCCCCCGCCCGGCGCGGGGCCGGGATACCGGCTGGCTCCGGCCACCCGAGCCGGCCGGCCGGCCCTCGGTCCCGGACGGCGTGCAGCAGACACTGGACCAGATGATCCACCCCGGCCCCGGACGGCCCAGCTGATGTGATGCACTGGATGCCATGACCGAGCCCGCCCAGCGCGCCGAGCTGCCGCTGGCCTGCACGCTGGGGCCAGCCGACGGCGCGGGCCGGTCCCGCCGCTGGCGCCAGCTGGCGGCCGGGGCGGCACCGGTGGCGCGCCGTACCGGGGGCCGGCTGGAGGTCCGCTACCAGCCGGGCCCAGGCGTCCTCGACGAGCTGCGCGCCCTAGCCACGGCCGAGGCCGAGTGCTGCTCCTTTGCCGCCTGGGCGGTGACCGAGCAAGCCGGGGACCCCACCCTGGTCGTCTCGGCCCCGGCCGATGCACCTGGCAACGTCGAGCCGATCGCGGCCATGTTTGGCGTGTGACCGCGTGCAGACGCTGGACGACGTGACCCAGCTGGCGGCGGAGCTGCCCGAGGTCACCGAGGGCGAGCGGCACGGCACGCGGACCTGGTTCGTGGCGGGCCAGGCGTTCGCGTGGGAGCGGCCGTTCAGCCGGGCCGACCTGAAGCGGTTCGGCGCCGAAACCCCGCCGGACGGCCCCATCCTGGCCGTCCGGGTCGCTGACCTCAGCGAGAAGGAGGCGGTGCTGGCCGCGCAGCCCGGGGCGTTCTTCACCATCCCGCACTTCGACGGGTACCCGGCGGTCCTCATCCAGCTGCCCGCGGTCGGCCGGCCGGCCCTCCGGGACGCACTGCTGGACGGCTGGCTGGCCCGTGCGCCCGCCCGGCTGGCCGATCAGTACCTGGAGCGCTAGGCCTGCCGGCCGGACAGTGGCGGCTCGGCGGCGGGCAGGTCGGCCAGGATATCCACCGGCTCCAGCCGCATCAGGTCATCCCGGGTCCAGTTGCGGTGCAGGTCGGTGGCCAGCCGGTGGGCGTGCCGGAGCCGGGCGTGCTCCAGCTCGTTGCGCACGCTGCGCGCGTTGGCGAATTCCGGCTGCTGCCTGCGCCAGGTCATGTAGTCGCGGAAGGCCAGCTCGGCTTCGTCGGACAGATAGTAAGCGGACTGCTGCAGCATGACCCGGCCGATCGACACCAGCTCGTCCATGTCGTAGGCGGCGAAGTCCAGGTGATGCGCGATGCGTGAGTTCATCCCCGGGTTGACCTGGAAGAACTCGTCCATCCGGTCCTTGTAGCCGGCCAGGATGACGACCAGCTTGTCCCGGTCGTTCTCCATGACCTGAAGCAGGATGTCGATGACCTCCTGGCCGTAGTCCCGCGAGTCCGTGGCCCGGTACAGGTAGTACGCCTCATCGATGAACAGCACCCCGCCCATGGCCCGGTCCAGCACCCGCCTGGTCCGCGGCGCGGTCTGCCCGACGAACTCGCCGACCAGGTCATCGCGCATGGCGTGGACCAGCTGGCCCTGCTCCAGGTAGCCGAGCCGGTGCAGCATCTCGGCCATCCGCAGCGCCACCGTGGTCTTGCCGGTGCCGGGCGGCCCAGTGAAGCACATGTGCAGGTTGGGCCGGGGCGACTGCAGGCCGAACCGGCGCCGCGCCTTGTCCACCAGCAGCAGCGCCCCGACCTCCTGGACCTTCTGCTTGACTGGTTCCAGCCCGACCAGGTCCCGGTCCAGCGAGGCGTAGACGTCGTCGATATCGGCTGCGGCGCGCTCGGCGGCGAACGTGACGGTGGCGTCCGGCGGCAGCTGATCAGCTGGCCGGCGGCTGCGCCGGCGGCGCGCCGGGGTCAGCGACGTCAGCCGCCCAGGTGACGGGGAAGTGTCCTGCTTTATGTACTGGGTGATTGCCCGGTCGGTCTCCATCCCCTTGCGCGCACTGCGCACCGCCAGCCACGACACCGAGCCCAGGGCGATCACGCCAACGCCGATATCCACCAGTGCCGTGCTCAAGTTCGACATAAGCAACTTTCAGGCGCGCGCCCGTCCTCCCTACTTCTCCTGAATGGTACTGGCTGAGCCGGTCGGGCTTCGTTGACTGGCTCCGGGCATCCTGCCATACTCGGTATGCATACTTAGTATGGAGGAGCCGTTGTCGGTTCGGCACAGCCTGCTGGCGCTGCTGTCCGGCGGCGCCATGCACGGGTACGGGCTGAAGACCGAGTTCGAGGCCGCGACCGGGGATGTCTGGCCGCTCAACGTCGGGCAGGTGTACACCACGCTCGGCCGGCTGGAGCGGGACGGGCTGGTCACCGCCGACGCGGAAGCCGACGGCCAGAAGGTGTACGAGATCACCGGGGCAGGCCGCGATGAGCTGCGCCGCTGGTTCGAGACACCGGTGCCGCGGGAGGCGGTGCCCCGCCAGGAACTGGCCATCAAGCTGGTGTTCGCGATGCGGTCGGGCATGGCGGACGTCGCCGCCGTGCTGCAGCGGCAGCGGGTGGCGACGGTCCGGGCGTTGCAGGACGTGACCCGGCTGAAGGCCACCGCCGAGTCCAGCGGGGACCTGGCCGGGCTGCTGATGCTCGACGGCCTGGCCTTCCAGGCCGAGGCGGAGGTGCGCTGGCTCGACATGTGCCAGGCCCGGCTGGCCCGGGCGCACGCCAGCGCCGGCCGGGCCGCACCGCGGGCCGGGACAGCCGAACGGGCGGCGGAACGGAGCAGCCGATGACAGTTCTGGAGATGGACCGGGCACGACGCGTCTTCGGGTCCGGGCACCTGCGGGTGACCGCGCTGCACGGCCTGTCGCTGCAGGTTGCCGCGGGTGAGTTCGTGGCCGTGATGGGCCCCAGCGGCTCGGGCAAGTCGACCCTGCTCCGGCTGGCCGGCGGGCTCGATCAGCCCACGTCCGGCCGGGTCGTGCTGGCCGGGCGTGACCTGGCCAGCCTGGACGAGGCCGGGCTGGCCACCGTACTGCGGCGGCAGATCGGCTTCGTCTTCCAGGAGGCCAACCTGCTGGCTGGGCTGACTGCGGCCGAGAACGTCGCGCTCGCCCTGGAACTGGACGGGGTCAAGCCAAAGGCGGCGCTGGCCGGTGCCCATGGCTTGCTGGACTCGCTGGGCCTGGGAGCCGTCCGGGGCCGGTTCCCGGCCCAGCTGTCCGGGGGCGAGCAGCAGCGGGTGGCGATCGCCCGGGCGGTGGCCGGGGCCGGTCGCTGCTGCTGGCCGACGAGCCGACCGGGGCTCTCGACGCGCTCCCCGGCGAATCGGTGCTGAGCGAGTTCCGCCAGCGCTGCGAAGCCGGCTGCGCGCTCATACTGGCCACGCACAACGTCCGGCACGCGGCCTGGGCCGACCGGGTGGTGTTCCTGGACGACGGCCGGCTGGCGGGCCCGCCTGGGCTCGCCTGGCCGGCCAGGCGGGCCCGCCAGCCGGCCCGGAGTACCTGCTGGGCAGCCTGCGGTGAGCGGCGCCGGGACCGCGGCCATCATCGAGCTGGCCGGGGTGGAGAAGACCTACCGCACCGCGGCGGCCCGGGGACGGGGCGTCGGGTTCCGCGCCCTGGGCGGGGTGGACCTGATCATCGGCGCCGGGGAGATGGTGGCTATCACCGGCCCGTCGGGCAGCGGCAAGTCCACCATCCTCAACCTCATCGCCGGTATCGACCGGCCCACGGCCGGCACGGTCACCGTGGCCGGCCAGCGGCTGGACCAGATGACCGAGGACCAGCTGGCCCGCTGGCGCGGCCGCACCATCGGCATCGTGTTCCAGTTCTTCCAGCTGATGCCCACGCTCACCGCGACGGAGAACGCCAGGCTCCCGCTGGACCTGGCGCACCGTGGCCCGGCCCGGGAACGCAAGGCCATGGCGGGCGAGCACCTGGCCGCGGTCGGGCTCGCCGACCGCGCTGGCCGGCTGCCACTCGAGCTGTCCGGCGGGGAGCAGCAGCGGGTGGCCATCGCCCGGGCCATGGCCTGCCAGCCGCCGATCCTGCTCGGCGACGAACCCACCGGCAACCTGGACACCACGATGGCCCAGGACATGTTCCGGCTGATGGCGAACCTGAATAAGGCGGGGACCACGGTGGTGTACGTCACCCACGACCAGGCGCTGGCCGGCCTGGCGCGGCGTATCGTGTCGGTCCGCGACGGGCTGATCGTGGCGGACACCGGGCGGCGGCCGTGAGCACGCTGACCCGCAAGGCGTGGGGCGATCTGACCCGGCACCGGGCCCGTACCCTGCTGGCCGCGTTCACCCTGTGCATCGCCACCGCGACCCTCGGTTTCGTGGCTGTGCCCAGCCTGCTGAACGCGGCCATGAGCCGCCAGGTCCAGCAGAGCCACCTGTACGACGTGGCGGTGCCTACCCGGATCCTGGACCTGACCCCGGCTCAGCTCGGCGCGCTCGGCCGGCTGCCGGGCATCACCGCGGTCAGCGCCGACCTGGGCTACGTCACCACGGCGGCATCCGCGGCCGGCTCGCAGAACGTGCAGATCGCCGGGGGCGCCCTGGCCGGCGCCCCGGTGGACACCGTCCCGCTGCTCACCGGCCGGCTGCCCCGGGCCGGCCAGGTGCTGGCCGACGCGGCCAACGGCCGCGCCACCGGCTACGCCGTGGACACCGGCGCGACGATGAAGGTCCGGGCGGCCAGCGGCGCGCTGGTGCCGCTGCGGGTCAGCGGTACCGGGATGAACCTGGCCGCGACGCCCGGTGCGAACGGCTCCAGCACGCCGGTCTACTACACCACGCTGGCCACCGTGGAGTCGCTGCGCGGCGTGCACGGCACCGACTTCCTGGGGTTCCGGCTCAGGGACGACACCCCGGCCGCGCAGTCGCGGGCCATCGCCGAGGTGCGGGCCTACCTGACCGCACAGACCGGGCCGGACCCGATCACCGGGCTGCCCGCCACCCGGGCCGCCGGCCAGTGGCCTGGGCAGTCGACGTTCGGCCACACGATGGCCCTGCTGTACATCATCACGATCCTCGCGTTCGCCTCGGCCCTGTTCCTCATCTCCGCCACCATGAACACGCTCATCACCGAGCAGGCCGGCGAGATCGCCGTCCTGAAGACGCTCGGCGGCCGGCGGCGGCAGATCGGCGGCATTACCGTGCGGACGGCGGCCATGCTCGGCGCGGCCGGGGCCATCGTGGGCACGCTCCTCGGCATCGTCGTCGCCTACCTGCTGGCGCACTACTTCGCTGAGACGCTCATCGACCTGCCCACCGGGTTCGGCGTCGCCCCCGGTGTCGTGCTGGCCAGCCTGCTGCTCGGCCCGGCGCTGGCCGTGGCCGCCTCGCTGCCCGCACTGCGCCGTGCGCTGCGCCGGCCGGTGGCCGAGATACTGACCGGCACGGGCGGGGCCGGGGGGTTCGGCGCTGGCTGGCTGGACCGCCTGGTCGCCCGCAGCGGCCTGCTGGCCGGGGCTGGGGTGCCCAGCAGCCTGCGGATGGGTGTCCGCAACACGCTGCGCCAGAAGCGGCGCAGCCTGGCCACCATCGCCCAGATCGCGGTCGCGGCCGGGCTGGCCATCACGTTCCTGGCCCTGGGCCAGTCGGCGTCGGCCCTGATCAGCCATACCGTCAGCCAGCTGCGCTTCAGCGCCGCGGTGGGCATGACCGGCGGCTCGCCGCCGTTCGGCGGCCAGGCGGTCGCCATCGCCGCCGCGACACCGGGGGTCAGCAGCGCCGAACCGGTCGAGACGAGTGCCGTGCAGTACCGGGGGCAGTCCTACGTGGCCTGGGGCCTGGGCGTGCATCCGCTGTACACCTACCGGCTGAGTGCGGGCCGCTGGTTCACCGCCGCCGATACCGCCGCCGCCGCCCACCCGGCCATCCCGCCGGTGGTGCTCGGCCCCGTGCTGGCCCCCACCACCCACGCCGGTATCGGCCGGATCCTCACCGTGGACACCCCGGTGGGCTATACCCGGGTCCGGGTGGCCGGCCTCGACACCGGCGATACCAACGGCGGCGCCACCATCTACTTCCCGCTGCCCACCCTGGAACGGCTGGACGGCGGCCCCGGCACCGCCGACTCGATCTGGCTCAAGACGGCCCGCCCCAGCCACGCCGCCATCAACCGGGCGGCCGCCGCGGTGACCAGACGGCTGACCGCGGCGGGCTACCGGGTCGCCACCAAGGCCGTCTACGTCCTGGTCGCGGAGATCACCGCCAGCGCGCGCGCGATCCTCACCATCGTCCAGATCCTGGGTCTCCTGGTCGTCGCGATCACGCTGATGGGCCTGGCCAGCGCGCTCAGCATGGCTGTCATCGAGCGCACCCGCGAGATCGGCATCCTGCGCTGCGTCGGCGCCGGGGCCCGGCACATCCGGCGGGTCTTCACGGCCGAGGCGGTGCTGCTGGTCCTGGCCGGCTGGGTCGTGGCTGTGCCGCTCGGCTGGCTGCTGTACCAGGGGCTGCGCGCGCTCATCCTGCACAGCTCCGACCTCAGCCTGCCGGACCAGTTCCCGGCGGCCATCCCGCTGGGCACGCTGGCCGGCCTGCTCGTGCTCACCCTGCTGGTCATCCGCGTGCCGCTGCGCCGGGCCACCCGGATCCGCCCCGGCCTGGCCCTGCGCTACCAGTGACACTCCTGGTCAGCCATAGTGCTTCAGGTGCGGCCACAGCGCGGGCCAGCCGGCCACCGGGCCGGTGCACACGCCGATCACCAGCCCGGTGATGTAGCTCGGCACGTGATCCGGGACGTAGAACGTAGTCAGTGCCCGGCAGTGCGCGAAGTACGGCCTGAGCTGGGCCATGTCGTCCACCACCAGGACGACCCGGTCCGCGGCCCGGCCCGGTCCCCACAGCCAGAACGTGTTGTGGCCGGACAACACCGGCGGCAGGTGGTCCCGCGAGCCGAGCACATCCAGCGCGCCGGCTTCCCCGTAATCCTGGGTGAATATCGAGGTGGGCCGCTGCCCGGCCCGGGTCAGCGCGGCGTCCTGGGCCGCCACCGCCCGGGTGAACTGCGGCCAGCCGAACGTGTCCGCGGTAGTCACCGTGTCCAGGCTATGGATCGTGTGCAGTTCGGCGGGGGGCACGATGGGCAGCTCGGACCACGCGGAGAGGGCGATGCTGAGCAGCGGGGCGGCGACCAGCAGCCCGTGCCGCAGCCGGGGCCGGGGGCCGCGGGCCATCCAGCGCTCGGCCGCCACCGCCCCCGCAGCCAGCACTACCGGGGCGGTCCCCTCGGAGTAGTACATCTTGCCCGGCACCCAGGCGGTCACGTACAGGATGAGCAGCGTGGCCGTGATGGCCAGGAAGCGCAGCTCCCGGGTCCGCCACAGGTGGACGAGGCCCACGATGACCAGGGGTGCCGCGAACAGCCCGGCGTACAGCAGCTGGAGCGGGAGCCCGGCCAGGTAGTCGGCCGGGGTGGTGTCGAGCCGGTGCAGGGCGCCGGCCATGGCCACTTCCGGCCAGCCGTGCGTGGCCTGCCAGCCGACGTTCGGGGCCCAGATCAGCGCGGCCAGGCCGGCCCCCAGCCACGGCCACCTGGTGGTCAGCACGGGCCGGCCCGCCGGGCTGAGCAGGCCGAAGGCCAGGCAGATCAGCAGCAGCACCATCAGGTTGTTGTCTTCGAGCCCGAGACCGGCCGCGGCCCCCGCACCGAGCCAGTAGCGCGGCCGGTCCCGGAGCACGGCCACGGTTACGCAGAGCAGCACGGCCGCCCAGGCCAGCAGGTCGAACGGCTCGGTGATGCCCAGGTGGGCCAGGGCCAGGACGAGCGGGGCGCACGCGGTGGCCAGCGCGGCCAGCACCCGGCCGAACCGGCCCGCACCGAACAGCGCCGCGAACCGGGCCGCGATGATCACCACCGCCGCGCCGGCCAGCGCCGGGGCGATCCGGATCGCGGCCGGGCTGACCCCGAGGACCGCGGTGACCCGGGTGAGCAGCGGGGCGATCGGCGGCTGGTCCACGTAACCGAACGCGAGATGCCGCCCCGCCTCGATGAAGTACAGCTCGTCCTGCAGGAAGCCGTACCGGCTGCTCATCGCGAGCTCCACCGCGACGAACACCGCCACGATGACCCAGACCAGTACCGGCAGCTGGCCACCGGGGCCCGGCGCGGCCGGGGTGAGCACCAGGGCGGCCGGCTGCGGCGGGCGGCGGACAGCAGCGGAACCGATCGGCTCGTTCATGGCGCTACCTCCCGCGGTGCAGTGCGGCACCTTCTATCAAAGTGATATCATATTGATAGGTGGTGGTCCAGTCCGGTGGCGGGCCGGGAAGGAAGCCGGGCCAGCGGGGTTACCGGCCGGGAAGGAAGCCGGCCGGCCGGGGTTACGGGGCGCGGAACAGAGCCTGACAAACCGGGAAACACGCATGTCTGCCCCGAGCCGGGTCAGGGTAAGTGAGAGGAAGCCGGGCGAGGAGGTGCCAGCGTGACCGCGACCGCCGCCGCCCCGGCCGGCCCGGCTCCGCTCAGCCACCGGCGCATCCTGGTCATCATCGGCGCGCTGCTGCTCGGCATGCTGCTGGCCGCGCTGGACCAGACCATCGTGGCCACCGCGCTGCCCACCATCGCCGGGGACCTGCACGGGCTGTCCCACCTGTCCTGGGTGGTCACCGCCTACCTGCTGGCCTCCACGGTCAGCACCCCGCTGTGGGGGAAACTGGGCGACCTGTACGGCCGTAAGCAGTTTTTCCAGGCGTCGATCGTGATCTTCCTGATCGGGTCGATCTTCTCCGGGCTGGCCCACTCGATGGTCGAGCTCATCGCGTCCCGGGCCGTGCAGGGCATCGGCGGCGGCGGGCTGTTCGCCGGGGCGCAGAGCATCGTGGGCGACGTGGTGCCGCCCCGGGAGCGCGGGCGCTACCAGGGCATCTTCGGCGCGGTGTTCGGCGTGACCAGCGTCCTCGGGCCGCTCATCGGCGGTTTCTTCGTCGACAATCTGAGCTGGCGCTGGGTGTTCTACATCAACGTGCCGATCGGCATCGTGGCCCTGATCGTGGTGGCCGCCGTGCTGCCCGGGTCGCTGCGCCGCACCAAGCACGCCATCGACTACGTGGGCACCGCGCTGCTGGCCGCCGCCGCCACCTGCCTGGTGCTGCTGACCTCCCTGGGCGGGACGACGTTCGCCTGGTCGTCCGGGCCGATCATCGGCCTGGGCGTCGGCGCGGTGGCCGCGATCGCCGGGTTCGTGCTGGTGGAGCGCCGGGCGGCGGAACCGGTGCTACCGATGTACCTGTTCCGCAACCGGGTCTTCTCGGCGGCCGGCGCGGTGGGCCTGGTGGTCGGCTTCGCCATGTTCGGCGCGCTGGCCTACCTGCCGCAGTACTTCCAGATCGTGAAGGGCGTCAGCCCTACCTCATCCGGGCTGCGGCTGCTGCCGCTGATGGCCGGCCTGCTGGCCACCTCGATCACGACCGGGCAGCTGGTCAGCCGGTGGGGCCGGTACAAGGTCTTCCCGGTCATCGGCACCGCCGTCCTGACACTCGGGCTCTACCTGCTGTCCCGGCTCACAGTGACGACCGGCACCCTGCTCAGCTCGCTGTACATGCTGGTCCTCGGGGCCGGGATTGGCGCCTCGATGCAGGTCCTGGTCCTCGCGGTGCAGAACTCGGTGCAGTACGCCGACCTGGGCACGGCCACGGCCGGCACCACGTTCTTCCGCTCCATCGGCGGCTCGTTCGGGACCGCCGTGTTCGGCGCGGTGTTCGCCAACGTGCTGCCGCACAACCTGGCCCGGGAACTGCATGGGCTGGCCCTGCCGCCCGGGCTGACCGCCGCGACCGGGGCCAGCCCGGCGGTCCTGGACCGGCTGCCGCGGCCGGTGCACGAGGCGTTCGTGCACGCCTACGCCACCTCGCTGCATACCGTGTTCCTCACCGCGGTCCCGGTCGGGGCGCTGGCGTTCGTGCTCAGCTGGACGCTCAAGGAGGTCCCGCTGCGGACCACCACCCGCGCGCCCGACCCGGCGGACACGCTGGCCCCGACCGCCCGGCCGTCGGTCCGCGACACCAGCCAGGAGATGGAACGCGCCATCACCTCGCTGCTGTCCCGGGAGCGCCGCCGCGTGGTGTACGGGGAGCTGATCACCGCGGCCGGCCTGCAGCTGAAACCAAGGGCCGGCTGGCTGCTGCTCCGGGTCGGCGAGCACCCGGAGCTGAGCCGCCAGCAACTGGCCGGGCTGCTCCAGCTGCGCGACACCGACCTGCAGCGCCGGCTGGCCGAACTGACCAGGCCGGGGTATGTGGCCGACGGCGACGCCGGGCAGCCGGTGCGGCTCACCACGACCGGGCGGGTGGCCTACCACGGCCTGCTGCAGGCCCGGGAGGACCGGCTGCGCAAGCTGTGCGCGGACTGGCACCCGGACCGGCACCCGCAGCTCCAGGCGCTGCTCACCACGATCACCCACCAGCTCGCAGCCAGTGGCGAGAAACCTGGCGCCGACCTCGACGCGGCGTAGCCCCGAGCCGGCCCGCAGTGCATACCCTTGTGCTGGCCGCGACCATAACCGCGCAGCGGATCAGGTGACTCAGATGACTTCAGCAAGCGTGTCCAACCGTTCTTCAGGCCGCAGCACACTGGCCATCGTCCTGACCATCATCGGCATCCTGGCCATCATCGCCGGCATCCTGTACATCGCCGGGGCAGCCAACTCCATCCACTTCATGGTGGGCAGCGTGCACAAAGGCCACCACCTGGCCCGGGCCGCCGTCTCGTTCGTGGTCGGCATCGCGCTGCTGATCGTGGCGTGGTTCGTGGCCCGGACACACCGGTAGCCAACCAGGCCGCCCCGTCCGCACCGGCCCCTTGTGCCGGGCCGCCCGGTGATGTCACATTGTGACTACCGAAAGGGGATGGAGCAGCCATGACCGTAACTGTGGACCGGAACGTCGAGGCCTTCGTCGCCGCCCCACGCCAGCTGTTCATCGACGGGCAGTGGATGGACGCGGCGTCCGGGAAGACGTTCGAGACCCCCAACCCAGCTACCGGCGACACCCTGGCCCGGGTCGCCGAGGGAGACGCCGAGGACATCAACCGGGCGGTACGCGCGGCCCGCCGGGCGTTCGAGGACGGCCCGTGGAGCCGGCTGACCCCGTCCGAGCGCGGCCGGATCGTCTGGCGGATCGGCGACCTGATCCTGGACCACGCCGACGAACTCGCCCAGCTGGAGTCGCTGGACAACGGCAAGCCGTACGCCGTGGCCAGGGCGGCCGACGTGCCGCTGGCCGCTGACCTGTTCCACTACATGGCCGGCTGGGCGACCAAGATCGAGGGCAACACGATCAACATCTCGGTGCCCTACATGCCCGGGGCCAACTGGCACTCCTACACGCTCCGCGAGCCGGTCGGCGTGGTGGGCCAGATCATCCCGTGGAACTTCCCGCTGCTGATGGCGGCGTGGAAGCTCGGCCCGGCGCTGACCACCGGGAACTGCGTGGTACTCAAGCCCGCCGAGCAGACTCCGCTGACCGCGCTGCGGCTGGCCGAGCTGATGGCCGAGGCGGGCGTGCCGGACGGCGTGGTGAACGTGGTCACCGGGTTCGGCGAGACGGCCGGCGCCGCACTGGCCGCGCACGACGACGTGGACAAGGTGGCCTTCACCGGGTCCACCGAGGTAGGCAAGCTGATCGTGGCTGCGGCAGCGGGCAGCAACCTGAAGAAGTTGACCCTGGAGCTCGGCGGCAAGAGCCCGAACATCGTGTTCGAGGACGCCACGGATGGCGCGGTCGAGGGCGCGGCCAACGCGATCTTCTTCAACCACGGCCAGTGCTGCGTGGCCGGCTCGCGGCTGTTCGTGCACCAGAGCCGCTTCGACGACGTGGTCGACGGGGTGGCCGAGATCGCCAAGTCCATCAAGCTGGGTTCCGGCATGGAGGTGGGCACGCAGATGGGCCCGCTGGTCTCCGAAGAGCAGTTCCAGCGGGTATCCGGCTACCTGGAGGCCGGCCGGGCCGAGGGCGCCACCGCGGTGACCGGCGGCGGGCGGTTCGGCGACCGCGGCTTCTTCATCGAGCCGACCGTGCTGACAAACACGCACGGCGACATGAAGGTGGTCCGTGAGGAGATCTTCGGGCCGGTCGTGGTGGCCGCGCCGTTCAGCGACCTGGACGAGATCGCGGCGCAGGCCAACGACACCCCCTACGGGCTGGGTGCGGGCATCTGGACCAAGGACATCTCCAAGGCGCACGCGCTGGCCAAGAAGATCCGGGCCGGCACGGTCTGGATCAACTGCTACAACGTGTTCGACGCCTCGCTGCCGTTCGGCGGGTACAAGCAGTCCGGCTGGGGCCGGGAGATGGGCCACGAGGTGCTGAACAACTACACCGAGGTCAAGGCGGTGACGACCCAGCTCTGAACCGCGGCCGGGACGGGCCGCCGGCCCGTCCCGGCCTCAGGGCGTGGCCACGATGACGTCGGACGCCTTGATCACGGCGACCACCGAGCTGCCCTCGGCCAGGCCCAGCTGGCGGACCGCCTCCACCGTGACCGAGGCGACCAGGCGCACCCCGCCGGCCTCCAGCTCCACGTTGGCGATGGCCTCCCGGCGTTGATGCCGGTGACCCGGGCCGGGATCTGGTTGCGCGCGCTCAGCTGCATGGCATGGGCTCCTCATGATCGGCACGGTTACCGGAGCCCACGCTAGCGTTCCCGGCCCGGCTGGCCACCGTGCCGCGCGGCCTGCCGCCGCAGCCAGGACTCGGGCTGCCCGGATTCCGCCGACATAGCCCGCCATGTCCAGCCCGCGGCCCGGCGCTCGGCCACATAGCCGGCCATGCTGCCGAAGCCCAGGCTGGCCGCCACCTGGGCGGCGCGCTGGCGGGCGCCGTGCCGGCTGGCCGTGTGCGCTTCCCAGCCCAGCCCGTGGCGGCGCAGCGCGGCCCGGACGGCGTGGTGCGACAGCCCGGCCTCGGCCGCGATGGCGTTGGCCGTCCGGTGCTGCCGGACGTGCCGGTCGCGCAGGTAGCTGGGCACATCGGCGAAGCCCAGCCGGTCCAGGGCGGGCTGCCACCTGGTGTCCGGCCGGGCCGGGCGCAGCCGCGGTAGGGCCGCGGCGGCCCGCGGGTCCAGGCCCGCGAGATGCCGGGACAGCCAGTCTTTGTGCAGCCCGGCCGCCCGGCTGATGGCGGCCAGGCTGTCCCCGTCGGCCACCCGGTCCAGCACGAACGAGCCGATGTCCGGGTAACCGTGCCGCTGGGCCACCTGGGCTACCTGGGCCGCGACCGCGGCCAGCCGCGGCGCGGACCGGGACGGGCTGGCCGGGGCCGGCCGACCCGCATGCGCCTGCTGGGCCTTGCGGCGGCGCTGCTCGGGATGGCGGCGGCCGGTGGCCGCGGCCGCCGCGTCCTGGGCCAGCTGCCCGGCCCGGGCCCGCTGCCGGCCGGCCGCACTGCCCGCCCGGACCGCTGGATCGAAGATCAGCCGCGAGGTGAACGCGGCCGCCCGGAGCTTGCGGGTATCCGGGCCTTCCAGGGACTGGCCGCGCTCCAGGCCGAACACATCGCAGTAGGCCTGCTTGGTCCAGCCGTGCCCGCGCAGGTGCACGGTCACCGAGCGCAGCGCCCGGCCGCACAGGTGGCAGACCACCCGGCTGTCCCGCACGACAACCTCCCCGGGCGGGGCGAAGTACGGGGTGCCGTCGGCCAGCTCGCCCAGGGGGATCATCGACATGACCGGCCCTTCCCGCGGGGGTAGTCACATCGAGACTACCGAAGCCCGGGCCGGCCGTCACGCCCGCTCTGCTGGCCGGCCCCGGGCGGCCTGACCGCTACGCTCGGGTTCATGACCGAAGGGCCGTCCCTCTCGCTGGCCGAGCTGACCGTGCTCGCCCTGCTCAGCGAGCGGCCTGCGCACGGGTTCGCCATCGCCCAGCTCACCGCGCCGGGCGGCGAGCTGGGCCGGATCTGGCACATCCCCCGGCCGGTGGTCTACCGGGCGATCAGCCGGCTGACCGAGGCCGGCCTGATCACTGCCGAAACGGTGGAGTCCGGCCGCGGCCCGCAGCGTACCCTGTACGCCGTGACCGAACCGGGGCGGCAGGCCGCGGAACGCTGGCTGGACACCCCGGTGCAGCATGTCCGGGACGTCCGCTCGCACCTGCTGGTCAAGCTGGCCCTGCTGGACCGGGCCGGCCGGGACGCCACCGGGCTGCTGATCCGGCAGAAGACGGTGCTGGCGCCGATCGCCGAGGCCATCCACGCCGAGACGGGCCGTCCCGGTTTCGACACCACCCTGCTGGCCTGGCGCCGGGCCACGGTGGCGGCCGCCATGAGCTTCCTGGACGACATCACGCCGGCCGAGCGGGGCGCTTAGCGGGCCGTCCAGCCCGGGTCGCGGCCGGACAGACCGAGCAGCCGGTCCAGCGGTGCCGCCCGGTCCGGCACCGGCACCGGCGGGCCGAACGCCTTGCCGTCACCCTGGTAGTCGGGGGTGAGCATGGCCGGCGCGAAGGCCAGCGACTCCTCGGCCGCCGCGGCGGGCGGCGCCCAGGGCTGGCCGGTGGCGCGGGCCAGGTCCCAGCCGTGCACCTGGTACTCCCAGAGGATCATGCTGAGCGCCATGTCCCCCGGCATCGCGCTGTCCCCGAGCCGGAGCGGCCGGCTGGCCGCACCCGCGCGGACCGCCTGGGTCAGGGTGCTGGCCGCGGCGCGCACCTCGGCGGCCGGGTCCGCGGGCACCTGGTACCCGTCGGTGCTGGCCCGCGGGGCCTGGCCCGCCGGGTCGGCGAAGCCCGCCGCGAAGATGGCCAGCCAGCCCAGCACGTGCTCGCGGAGCTGGCCGACGTCGTACTCGGTACACGGGGTCGGATCGTGCCGCTGGTCATCGCTGATCGCGCCGACCACCGGGGCCAGGCCGGCCAGTACGTCGGCCAGCAGGTCAGCGGTCTTCTGGGTTGCTGTGGTCATGACGGCGACGCTAGCCGGGGCGGCCCAGGCCCGGCTTGAACATTTGCGTCAGCCGGCCCGGCTAAGGTCACTGAGGTGAGCGGTCCGCAGCCGGTCGAGCGGGACAGCCGCGGCATTCTCGACCCGTGGCTGCTGCGCCAGCGCGTCCAGCTGGCCCGGTACCCGGCCAGCCCGGCGCTGGCCGGGCTGGTGGACCGGTTCTGGGCCGTGCGCTGGGACCTGCCCCCCGGGCACCCGCACCGTCAGCAGCTGCTCACCCACCCGGGCGCGAACCTGAGCCTGGGCACGGCCAACGCCCGGCCCGGGGACCAGATGGCCGGGCCACCCGAGGCCCGGCTCTACGGCGTGGCCCGCGGCCTGTCCAGCCGGCTGCTGGTGGGCACGGGCTGGACCGTGGCCGCCATGACCCGGCCCGGCGGGCTGGGCGCGTTCCTCGGCGGCGCGGCGTCGGACTACACCGACCGGGTCGTGCCGCTGGGCGAGGCGGTCGGGGTCTCGCCCGGCCTGCTCGAGCAGGTCATCGCCGAGCCAGACGAGGCCGCGCGGGCCGGGCTGCTGGCCGCGGCGCTGGAGGCGGCGGTGGATCCACGGCGGGCCGCCCCGGCCCGCCGGGTGGCGGATGCGGCCCGGCTGGCCGAGACCGACCGGGCCGTCCGGCGGCTGAGCGACCTGAGCGAACTGGCCGGCCTCGGCCCGCGGACCCTGCAGCGGATGTTCCTGCGCTACGCCGGGGTGCCCCCGACGTGGGTGATCCGCCGGTACCGGCTGCTGGACGCGGCCGAAGCGGTGCGCGGCGGCCAGCCGGTGTGCTGGGCGGACGTGGCCGCCGATCTCGGCTACGCCGACCAGGCCCACCTGATCCGGGATTTCCGGGCGGCGACCGGCCAGACACCCGCGGCCTACGCGGCCGCGCAGCCGGCCGGCTAACCCGTCTGCTGCCAGCAGATTTCCTTGGCTGCCGACCTCGAGGCGGCCCATGGTGGGGAGTACGGACACCGTCGTGAAAGCAGGGAGACCATGCAGGCCGCCATTGCCGAAACACCCACCGGGACACTCGACGACCAGCTGCTGACCCGGCTCCTCTACCAGCGCATCATCGTCCTCGGCCGCGAGGTCGACGACCAGGTGGCCAACCGGCTGTGCGCTCAGCTGCTGCTGCTGTCGGCCGAGGACCCGCGGGCCGACATCAGCCTCTACATCAACTCGCCCGGCGGCTCGGTCAGCGCCGGGCTGGCCATTTACGACACGATGCGGCTGATCCCCAACGACGTGAGCACGCTGGCCATGGGCCTGGCCGCCAGCATGGGCCAGTTCCTGCTGTGCGCCGGGACCGCGGGCAAGCGGTACAGCCTGCCCCACGCGCAGGTGCTGATGCACCAGGGCTCAGCCGGCTTCGGCGGCACCGCGGCCGACGTCGAGATCTACGCCGAGCAGCTGGCCCGCACCGGGGCCACCATGAGCAGGCTGATCGCCCAGCACACCGGGCAGCCGGTGCAGCGGGTCGAGCAGGACAGCCTGCGCGACCGGTGGTTCAGCGCGGAAGAAGCCCTGGACTACGGGCTCATCGACCACATCGTGGAACAGCTCGACGACGTGCGCCCGGCGGTGGCCGGACGCCGGAGGGCCGGGATATGAGCCAGTACACGATCCCCACTGTGGTGGAGCGCACCGCAGCCGGTGAGCGGGCGTTCGACATCTACTCCCGGCTGCTGTCCGAGCGGATCATCTTCCTCGGCACCGAGATCGACGACGGCGTAGCCAACGTGGTCATGGCCCAGCTGCTGCACCTCGAATCGGTCAGCCCGGACCTCGAGATCAGCTTGTACATCAACTCACCAGGCGGCTCGTTCAGCGCGCTGACCGCGATCTACGACACGATGCAGTTCATCCGGCCCGACGTGGCCACGTTCTGCATGGGGCAGGCCGCGTCCGCGGCGGCGGTGCTGCTGGCCGCGGGCACCCCGGGACGGCGAGCAGTGCTCAGGCACGCCCGGGTGCTGCTGCACCAGCCGTCCAGCCAGGCCCGCGGCACCCTGCCTGACCTGGCCATCGAGGCCAAGGAGCTGGTCCGGGTGCGAGCCGAGGTGGACGAGATCCTGAGCCGGCACACCGGCCGCCCGGTAGCCGGGATCAAGAACGACACCGACCGGAACAAGACGTTCAGCGCGCCGGAGGCGGTCGCCTACGGCCTGGCCGATGAGGTCATCACCAGCCGCGAGACGGCACCACTGCCCAGGGCCGGGTGATCAGCGGGCGGCCCGGCCGGCCGGGCCGGCTTACGCGGCCAGGCAGACCGCGTCACCGCCGCCGCGCACCGGGGACCGGGCGGGCCGGGCGGCCGGCCCGCCGCGGATGGCGTCGAGCCGGATGACGGTGCCGGCGCGCTGGCCGGCCAGCTCGCGGCCGACCCCGGCCAGCAGCTCGGACAGGTCGATGCGCAGCGCGTCGCAGATGGCGGCGAGCACCTCGGAGGAGGCCTCCTTGCGGCCGCGTTCCAGCTCGGACAGGTAGGGCACGGAAACCCGGGCCGCCCGCGACACGTCGGCCAGCGTCCGGCCCTGCGCCTGCCGGGTGCCGCGCAGCACCTCGCCGATCATCGTCCGGAGCAGGGGCCCGGGCCGCTGCCGTGGTCCGGATGGGCCAGCCATCGCCGTCGCCTCCCCGTCTGGGTCAGGCCACGGTACCTATCCCCGGCCGGCCGGGGAAGGGGCTTTCGCAGCGGGCGAAAGCCGGCCCGGCCGGCCTGTTACCGTCGCCGGATGGCAGTTGTCCTGGTGACCGGCAGGAGCAGCGGTTTCGGCCCGGCCCGGCTGCCCCGGGAATTCTGGGCCCGCCCCGGGTAGGCGGGCCAGGACAGGCTCGACGATCCGGAAGGTGCCCTGATGAATACGCCCGTGACCACCCTCGACCAGCGGTTCAGCGATCCGGCCGCCGCGGCCACCAGCTGGGCGGACACCCACCAGGTGCTGGCGGAAGCCGAACTGTTCTGGCTCACCACGGTGCGCGCCGACGGCCGGCCGCACGTCACCCCGCTGGTGGCGGTGTGGGCCGACGGGGCGCTGCACTTCTGCACTGGCCCGGGCGAGCAGAAGGCCATCAACCTGGCCGCCAACCCGCACGTGATCCTGACCACCGGCTGCAACCGGTGGGACGGTGGCGTGGACATTATGGTCGAAGGAGACGCCGTCCGGGCCACGGACGAGGACCTGCTCCGGCGGCTGGCTGGGGCGTGGGCCAGGAAATGGGACGGCCGCTGGCACTTCGAGGTCCGCGACGGGGCCTTCCAGCACATGGCGGGCTCCCCCGCCCTGGTCTTCACGGGTCACCCCGGCCAAGGTCCTCGCGTTCGGCAAGGGCGAGCCGTTCAGTCACACGAGCCACCGGTTCTGAGCCACGCCCCGGCCAGTACGGCCGGGGGCGCCAGGACCAGGCCGGTGAGCGCGACGGCCAGCCCGGCGTGCTCGGCGGCCACGCCGACGGCCAGCGGGCCGAGCCCGCCCAGCAGCGCGGCCGCGCTGGTCAGCGTGACCGCGATGCCACTCTGCCCGGGCAGGCTGGCGTACAGCTGAGCCTGGGCCACCGGGTACCACGGCGTGGTGGCGATGGTCAGCACGGCCAGCACGATGACCTTGGCCGCAAACCCCGGGACGGCCAGGAAGGCCGGGTAGAGCAGCAGCGCCGCGGCGGCGCTGGCGCGCAGCACCGGCAGGCCGGCCATCCGGTCCAGCACCCGGATGACCAGCACGTCCCCGGCCACCCCGGCACCGAGCCGGACAGCCACGGCCAGCGCCGCCTGCACCGGCGAGACGTGCACCACGGCCACGAAGTACACGGCCAGGAACCCGGTGAACACGTCGAGCAGCAGGTCGGACACCTCGAGCAGGGCCAGCCAGCGGAGCACGCCGCCGCGGCGCAGCGCGCGGATCACCTGCCGCGGCCCGCCCGGGCCGGGCTCACCGGCCGGGCCGGGCTCACCGGCCGGGCCGGGCTCACCGGGCCGGGCGGGCGGGGCGGCCTGCGGTGGCCACCGGGCCGCGCCGAGCCAGGCCACCGCGGCCACCGCAGCGGCTACCAGGTAGCCGTCCCGCCAGCTGCCACCGGCCGCGAGAATCGCGGTCAGCAGCAGCGGGCCAGCTACCGCGCCCAGCGACCCGGCCAGCGTCCAGCGGGCCATGTGCTGTTCCTGGCGGCCGGGATCGGCGTCCATCAGGCTGGCCTGGGTCAGGCTGACGAACGCGCCGGAGGCCGGGTAGAACGCGATGAACGAGATCAGCAGCCCGGCGAACGACCAGGCCAGCGCGGTGCCCAGCAGTGCGGCCAGGAACACCACGCCGCCGGCCAGGATGACCCGCTGCCGCCGGCGGCCCTGGCCAGCCAGCACCCCAGCGGGCAGCTCCAGCAGGCCGCCGATCAGCACCGGCGCCGCAGCCAGCAGGCCGAGCTGGCCGTAGCTCAGACCGAGGTCGGCCCGGATGAGCGGCAGCGCCGCGGTCCGGGTGCCATCGGCCAGCTCGTCCACCAGCTCGACGGCCAGGGCAGCGGCCAGCGCCGCGCCGCTGACCAGCGCGGCGCGGCCGTCCCGGTTAGCTCACCGTCAACCGAATCCCATAGCACCGATCTTACGGCGCCAGCGCCCGCCGCGAGGCAGCGGAATCCTCTACCCTGCCCGGCATGTGGATTCCGCCCGGCGCCCGCGTCTACCTGACCACGGGCATCAGCCTGGCCGCGGTGGCGCTGGCCACGTGGGCGGGCATGATGGCGGGCGCGGCCGTGACCGGGCGGGAATGGTGGACGCTCGGTGCGGTGGCGGCGAGCGTGACCGCGGCCGGGGTCCCCGCCTACGAGCAGATCCGCAAGGAGCGGCTGCGCGCCCAGGCCGAGCAGCTCGCCGTGGACGCGGCCGTAGCCATGCGGGTGACCATGAACGACGCGCTGGACCCCATCGTCCGCCAGCTCGGCCGGGTGGTGACGGCACCGGCCGGGCCGGACCGGGAAGCCCTGCAGGAGGCGGCGGTCCCGATGGTGGTGGACTCGGCCGCGCACCTGGCTGGTACCGGGCGGGCCCGGGCCTGCCTGTTCCGCTTCGCGCCGGGCACGCCAGACCTGCTCGTGCCCACCCAGTACAGCGGCCGGGTTGATGACCCGCTGGACCCGATCGCCGAAGATAGCGCCCAAGGCGGCCTCGTGTTCGGCATGATCCGGCAGAACGAGCATCTGTTCTGCCCGGACCTGGACCGCGCTGCGCCACCTGGCTGGCGGGTTCGGGCGCCGCAGACCTACAAGTCGTTCGCCGCCGTCCCGGTGGCGGCCGGCCAGAACGCCTACGGCATGCTGATGGTGGACGCGTTAGAGGGCAACGGCATCAGGCGCACGGACGTGCCGCTGGTCCGGCTGCTGGCCGGACTGCTCGCGGACGCGCTAGCGTAGTTGTGCTGGGCTCGCGAAAGGTGCGGACATGCCGGCGCACATCACCATTGAGGACCGCGACGACCGTCCCGAGCGCATGGTGCGCGACCCGGAAACGTACTTCGCGGATGCCCGGCTGCGCGCCGAGCGGGAGCTCGCGCACCAGCCGCACGCACTGTTCCCGTCGCTGCGCCGCAAGCATCCCTGACCCGAACGCCCCCGCGGCGGGCTGGTGGTCTGACGGCCGGCCAGACCGCCGCCACGACCGGATGGTCAGCTCCGGCGCCGCTAGCCGCGCACGCCGGCCAGGCAGTTGAGCAGTGCTTGCACCGGCCCTGGACCGGCGGGCAGCAGCGGCAGCCGCACTTGCGCGGTCGGGATCCGGCCCATCGCGTGCAGCGCGCCCTTGATGACCACCGGGTTGGGCTCGGCGAACGCGGCAGCGGAGAGCGGGGCCAGCGCGTGCCCCAGGTCCCGGGCGGCTGGCACGTCACCCGCCACCCAGGCCGCGGCCAGCGCCGCGAAGCTCTGGGTGGCCAGGTGGGCGGACGCCAGGATGCCGCCGGCCGCGCCGAGCGCCAGCAGCGGCGAGACGAACACGTCGTCACCGGCCAGCACGGCGAAACCGGGCGGGCAGCCGGCGAGCAGTTCGATGGCCGCCTGGTCCAGGCCGCCGGTAGCGAGCTTGATCCCGGCCACGTTCGGCAGCCGGGCCAGGTCTCGCAGCACGGCCGGGCCGAGCGGCTGAGCGGTGCGGTACGGGATGTGGTAGACGATCAGCGGCACCGGGCTGCCCGCGGCCAGCCGGGTGAAATGCGCCAGCACCCCCGCCCCGCCCGGCCTGGTGTAGTACGGCACCGGCACCAGCGCGGCGCTGATCTCCGGCCACCGCGCGCTGAGGGCGGCCATGCTGGCCCCAGTGTCATTCGACCCGGCCCCGACGACCAGCACGGCGCCGCGCGGCCCGCACACCTGCGCGCACCGCCCGATCACGGCCTGCTTCTCCGCCGGGTCCAGGGTGGCCGCCTCGCCGGTGGTGCCGAGCGCTACGATCCCGGCCGCGCCCGCGTCCAGCGCGTCGCCGGCCAGTGCCTCGAGCGCGCCGAGGGCGACCCGCCCGTCAGCCGCGAACGGTGTGATCAGCGGGACGAGAATCCCGCGCACGGAGCCTCGCTGAGCCATGGGCCCCAGCGTGGCCGGCTCCATCGTGCAGGTCCAGTTCGCTTTTGTGCAGCAAAACGTAAGCTGAGCTGATGCTGGATATCCGCCGCCTGCGGCTGCTGCGCGAGCTCGCCCACCGGGGCACCATCGCCGCCGTAGCCGAAGCCCTGGCCTTCACTCCGTCCGCGGTATCCCAGCAGCTCAGCACCCTGGAACGGGAAGCGGGCCTGCCGCTGCTGGAACGCAGCGGGCGCCGGGTGGTGCTCACCCCCGCCGGGCGGGGCCTGGTCCGGCACGCCGAGGCGGTGCTCGGGCAGCTGGAGCGGGCCAGCGCCGAACTGGCCGGCGCCCGCCGTGGCCTGGCCGGCCCGCTGCGCATCGGCACGTTCCCCAGCGCCGGCCGCACGATGATCCCGGCCATGCTGATCACGCTGGCCCGGCAGCACCCCGGCCTGGAGCCGATGGTGGCCGAGATCGATCCGGCCCAGGTGGCCGGCGCGCTGCGGGCCGGCGGCCTGGACATCGCACTGATCCACGAGTACGACTTCGCGGCCAGCCGCCCGGAACCCGGGCTGGTCACCGAGGCGCTGTGCACCGAGGCGATGTACCTGGCCTCGGCCGCGGCCGCGGCGCATACCCGGCCCGCCCGGGTCGAGCGGGCCGACGCGGCCGCCATCGGCCGGTGCCGGGACGCCCCCTGGATCACCGCGACCCCGGGGACGATGTGCCACCAGATGACGGTGCACGCCTGCCAGGCGGCCGGCTTCCAGCCGCACACCCGGCACCACGTCGACGACTTCAGCACCACCCTGGCCCTGGTAGCAGCGGGCCAGGGCGTGGCGCTGGTGCCGCAGCTCGGCCTGGCCGGCCCGCCGCCCGGCGTCCTGCTCACCCGGGTGCCGCTCGCCCGCCGGACCAGGATCGCCTACCGGGACGGGGCGGGCGGCCACCCGGCGGTGACCGCCGTCAGTGCCGCCTTCCGCTCGGCCGTCCCCGCGGAGCTGGCCGCCGCCCCCTGATCACGGTGGCCGGGGCCTGCCGCACCAGGCCACCCGGGCGGCCGGTTGCGGGTCACCCACCCAGCGGGCGTTAAGCATGTTGGATGGATGCATGCAGACCTGGGAAGCCATCACCGCGCGGCGTAACGTGCGGGCGTTTGCCGGCCGCCCGATCGCGGCGCCGGACCTGGACCGGATTCTGGAGGCGGGCCGGCGGGCGCCGTCTTCACAGAACTGGCAGCCGTGGGATTTCATCCTGGTCACCGACCGGGTGCAGCTCCAGGAGCTGGCCCGGGTCTGGCGGGGGGCCGGTCACGTGGCGCACTCAGCGGCCACCATCGCGGTCATCGGGCCGGCCGCGGACAACGAGTTCCACCGGGCCCAGCTCGACCTGGGCCAGGCCACCATGGCCATGTTGCTGGCCGCGGCCGACCTTGGCATCGGCAGCTGCCACGCCGGGGTGGCCGATCTGGCGCTGGCCCGCGAGCTGCTGGGCTTCCCGGCCGGCCGTGACTTCGTCTTTCTCATCTCGCTGGGCTACCCGGCCGGCCGGCCGCTGGCCCCGGTCAGGAACCCGAAACGGCGGCCGTTCGATGAGGTCGTGCACCGCGGCCGCTGGTAGCTCAGCCGGCCAGCCGGGCCCGTTCCGCGTCGGTGAACGGGACTGGCTCACGCCGCCCGGCATCCCACCGGACGGACACGACGCGGGCTTCGGCGGCCGTCTCACCGGCCGGCGTGCTGACCGTCTCGCGGGTGGTCAGGCTGGTCGTGCCGAGCCGCTCCACCGCGATCCGCACCGTGACGTGCCGGTCCGGGTAGCGGACCTCCGCGCGCAGGTCCACTTCCAGCCGGACCACCACGTACATCGGGTCGGCGCCCAGGGCCTTGGCGTAGAACGCGTCCCGGCCTTCCTCCAGATAGGTCAGGAACACCGCGTGGTTGACGTGACCCAGCGCGTCCACGTCGCGCCACCGGACGTTGACCGGATGCTCGAACACCGTACTCATGACACCGTGCCCATGCAGGTCACGGTAGCGCGGCGGGCAGCCCGAAGCGGGCGAAGACCTCCGCGCCGGTGGGGCCGGCTGGCACCGGGCCCGGCGTCCCCGGCGTCCCCGGCACCAGGAAGCCGGTGACCGCCGCGATCCGGTCCCCGTCCAGGGTGAGCACGTCCAGCACGGCGGCCAGGTACCGCCCGGGGCGCCGGCCGGGCAGGTAGCAGCCCACGGCCAGCTGCCCGTTGGCCCGGGTGGCCCGGTGCTGCCAGCGTTCGGCCAGCACGTCCCGGATCAGCCAGTCCCGGATCGCCCCGCGGCCCTGGAACCAGGTCGGGATGGGCGGCATGGACCAGGCCGCGTCCTCGGTCAGCATGCTGACCAGCGTGCCGGCGTCGCCGCGCTCGATGGCGTCCGCGTACCGGGCCGCGATGGCGCTGACCCGCTGGCCGCCCAGGTCGCGCACGGTGGCCTGCTGGCTGCGGGCGGGCAGGCCGTCGCGGGCGGCGGCCCGGGCCCGCTGCAGTGCGCTGTTCACCGACGCCTCCGTCGTGCCCAGCTGGCGGGACATCTCGGCTGGGGAGAAGCCCAGCACGTCGCGCAGGACGAGCACGGCCCGCTGCAGCGGCGGCAGCTGCTGCAGCATGATCATGAAGGCCAGCTCCACGCTCTCCCGCTGCTCGTAGCGGGCCTCGGGAGACGCGCCGGCCAGCCACTGGTCCGGGAACGGCTCCAGCCAGACCGGCTCGGTCACCGCCTCGCCGAGCCGGGCGCTGGCCGGGGCGGCCGGGCCGAAGCTGACCGGCAGCTCGCGCCGGGACTTGTGCCGGGTGACGTCCAGCGCAGCGTTGGTGGCGATGGAGTACAGCCACGAGCGCACCGAGCTGCGGCCCTCGAAACCATGCAGGCCACGCCAGGCCCGCAGCAGCACGTCCTGCAGGACGTCCTCGGCGTCGTGCACCGAGCCGAGCATCCGGTAGCAGTAGGCACGCAGCTCGCCGCGGTGCACCCCGACCAGCTCGGCGAACGCGGTCTCGTCCCCGGCCCGGGCCCGGTCCAGCAGCGCGCGCTCGTCCGCGCCGGGGCGGTCGGCGCTCAAAGCCGCCACGCTAGCCCGTCCTGCCGTCAGTCGGTGAACGTCGGGTCCGCGCCATGCAGCCGGGGCGCCCGTCCCGCGGGCTCCTCCCACTCTTCCTGGCGGCCCAGCGCGGTCAGGTCGAGCAGCGAGTGGGCGCTGCCCAGGGTGTCGGTGCCGCGCGCATAGGCCGAGTAGGTGTGGAAGATCTCGCCGCCGTCGCGCAGGAAGCAGCTCATCCCCGAGACTTCAGTCGAATCCTCGTCGTCCAGGATGCCCGGCTCAGCGCGGAAGTTGTAGCCCAGGTGGTCCTTGTCCAGGGTGACCTGGAAGTCGTAGTTGAAGTCGCTGTGCTCCGAGCAGTACCACGGGACCGTCCAGCCACGGCTGGCCCGGTAGGCCCGCGGCTTGGCCAGCGGCGCGTGGGACACCAGGGCGAAGGCCGTGTCGCGGGAGCGCAGGTGGCGGAGCATCCCGCCGGGCAGCTCGTCCACGCTGGCCGTGCAACCCGGGCACGCCGCGTCCCAGGACGGGTCGTACATCACGTGCTGCACGATCAGCTGCCGGCTGTCGCCGAACAGCGCGGCCAGCGGGACCGTGCCCTGCTCGCCATCCAGCAGGTACTTCTTATCGAGCCGGACCATGGGCAGCCGCCGGCGCTGCGCGCTGAGTGCGTCGGGCCGGCGGGTCTCCTCCTTCTCGGCCGCGAGCAGCTGGATCCTGGCGGCCAGCCACTGCTCGCGCGTCACCACGTCGGGAAGGACCATCACAGCCTCCTGGGCGTATGAGTCTCTGCTACAGGACGGGCCGGGCGGCCTGGATTCATCGGTGCCCGGCCTGGAAAAATCCGCCGCCACCCGGCCGATGAGAACCCCTGGTGCCGGGCGGTCCAACCCATAGCACGCCGCCGGCGATCGGTGGCTGCGAGCCGAGGAGGACGTCATGTACCCCACGATCATCCAGGCCATCGCCACCGAGCAGGTCCGGCAGCACCGGGCCACGGCCGCCACAGGTCAGCAGGCCCGGCAGGCCCGGCAGGCCCGCCGGGCGCGGCGCCGTGCCCGGCCCGGGCCAGGCCGCCGCCCGGTCAGCAGTTATTCGCCGGAAGCCGCAGCTTGACCGGCGCGGTCGCGGGCCACGGTGTCCTGGCCCCCGGCACCTGCTGGACCACCCGGTCCTGGTGCGGCGAGCCGTAACCGGCCTGGCGGCCAGCTAAGGCCGGGCTCAGCCGCCGTTCGACGACATCGCGCCGGTCGTGGACCGGACGCCCGCGGCCGCGCGCCAGCTGGCCAGCCGGGCCCGGCACCGGGTCCGCGGCACACCCGAGCCGCCCGCGGACCTGGCCCGGCAGCGTACGGTGGTGGCCGCGTTCCTGGCCGGCGACTTCCCGCTGCCGTGCTGGCCCGAACCCCCGCTGCCGTGATCATGACTTTGGTGGGAATAGATTCCCACCAAAGTCATGATCACGAGTTGCCCGGCCCGGGCGGCGCGCCTGGCGTGACCGCTGATGCTGGTGTGGCGTTCTGCGAGTGATCAAGTAACCGTGATCATGACCTTGGTGTGGGATGGGGAGTCCCGGTTCGCGCACGGGGCCCACCGGGACCAGACCGCGCCAGCTCGAACCACCCGCACTCTGGCCCGGGCGTCTGGCCGGGCCGCCGCCCCCGGACCTGATGGCCCGGGGCCGGGGCCGGATCATCAACGTTGGCGGCCTGGTCGCCAGTGGCACCGGGCTGCCGTCCGGCTCGGTGCGCAACATCGGCGTGGCCGCCCGGGCCAAGAACCTGGCCGACGAGCTGGGGCCGGCCGGCATCAACGTGACCGTCGTGCCGCCCGGGAACACTATTACCGAACGCCCCTCAGCCCGGACCGTCGGCTGGCCCGCCGGGCGGGCCAGCATCGGCCCGGGCGTGACCGCCGCCGAGGTGGCGGACGTCGTCACGTTCCTCGCCGCACCGCGCAGCGTCGCCATCAACGGCGACCCGATCGCGGCCGGCGGCGGCACGCCCGGCGTCATCTACTACTGAGCTAGCCCCCCCGGTCAGCTCGACGGGTCCGGCACGATGCGGATGTACGGCCGGGGCGACTCCCAGCCCTCCGGGTACAGCTTCTTCGCGTCGTCGTCGGACACCGAGCCGGCGATGATCACGTCCTGCCCGGGCTGCCAGTTGACCGGGGTGGCCACCTTGTGCTTGGCCGTGAGCTGGAGCGAGTCGATGACCCGCAGCACCTCATCGAAGTTGCGGCCCGTCGTCATCGGGTAGACCAGGATCAGCTTGACCTTCTTGTCCGGGCCGATGACGAACACGTTGCGGACGGTCTGGTTGTCCGCCGGGGTCCGCATGACCGGGTCGCCTGACGTGCTGGCGGGCAGCATCCCGTACAGCTTGGCCACGTTATAGTCGCTGTCCGCGATGATCGGGTAGTTGGGCGCGGTGCCCTGGGTCTCCTTGATGTCGTTGGCCCACTGCTCGTGCTTGTCCGTCGGGTCCACCGAGAGCCCGATGATCTTCACGTTCCGCTTGTCGAACTCGGGCTTGATCTTGGCCATGTAGCCCAGCTCGGTCGTGCAGATCGGCGTGAAGTCCTTGGGGTGCGAGAACAGCACCGCCCACGAGTCGCCGATCCAGTCATGAAAGCTGATCGGCCCCTCGGTCGTTTCGGCGGTGAAGTCAGGGGCGGTGTCCCCCAGCGCGAGAGCCATATTGTCCTCCGAGTTCTGTGTGTGGTGCACCCTAGCTGCCCCGGCGCCGCCAGAGCAGGCGGCCGCCCCTATCGCGGGCCCGGACTGTCCACTATGTCGATTGAATTAGTAGATTATGACCAGGACAGGCAAGGCACAAGTATGCCTGTGGCCGGTAGGCCTGTCGATGACGTGGGGACGATCCACTCGATGACGTGGCCGGGCCACGCCCCGCTGGGCGGTCCGCACGGCGCGACCGCCCCGGCGGCCGCGCCGTGCAGCCGCGCCGTGCAGCCGCGGCGCGACCGCGAGCCCACGCCGTGCCGCGCGTGGCCGTAGTCCTCCCGGGTCGCCGTCCGGGAAGTTACCCGGCGACCGGAACGACCGCGGCCTGATCATCCGCGGCTTCCCGGCGGGCGCGGGTGTACCGGTTCTCCGGCACCGGGAGGCCCAGGTTCCCGCGCAGCGTGCTGGACTCGTACCCGGCGCGGACCAGGCCACGCTCGCGCAGGATCGGCACCACCTCGTCGAGGAACCGGCGGAACTGGGCCGGGTGCCCGATGTGGATGCTGAAGCCGTCCAGGGCGCGGCCCTCGAACCAGCGCTGCCAAATGGGCGGCCGAGCACGGCCCGGCGCTGGCGCCCCGGTAACTGCCCAGCAGCCGCACGGCCAGCACCACCTCGGCGGCCAGCGCCAGGGTGACGGCGGCCCGCTGCACCGCGCCGTTCCACGGCTGCAGGACCCCGGACGCGAACACGGCCAGGCCCGCGGCGCTGGCCAGGGCCAGCCCGGTCACGGCCCGGGCCGCCCGCTGCCACCCGGGCTCGCGGCGGAGCCGCCGGGCCAGCAGCAGCGGCGCGGCCAGCATGGCCGCGTAGGCCACGCCGCTGACCACGTCGTGCACCTGGTTGGGCCAGGACTCCCCGGTGAACCCGGGGCCGGTCAGCAGCAAGTGGTCGCGGCGGAACACCCCGGCCGCCACCGTGGCCGCCCCGGCCACCAGGACCAGCCACCGCCCGGCGGAGCGTGGCCCGGTCACTGGGCGGAGCGCGGCGCCGAACCCGATCGAGCACACGCCGAGCACGACGAACGCGGCCATCATCAGCTGCGGGTCCCGCGCGTCGTCCGCGGCCAGCCCGCTCAGCTGCACCTCGGCCGGCGGCGCGGCCTGGCGCAGCGTGCCCGCGATCCACCCGGTGGTGAACAGCACCGGCCCCGCGATCCCGCCCACCGCGCCCAGCCTGCCCAGCTTCATGCCTTCCATTCTGAACGCCCGCCCGCGGAACCGGGCCCATCCGGGTGCGTAGAGCTAGGCCCCGGGCGACGTCAATGCCCGTTGCTGAATGAGGCACACCGCCCGATCACCGGCCAGGCTAATCGATATACCGCGCCATAAATGATCGGGCCTGCAGAACAGGCATAAGAATGGTCACCAGTCCCGGCGCGGCCGGCTGGCGGCTGGCTGCGCGGCTAGCCGCCAGCACGCAGCCGGGCGCCACCGGTGTCGGCCTGGCCGTGCGCGGCCAGCCAGGCCAGCGCCTCGCGCAGCGCCTGCAGCGTGGTGTACCGGGGTGCGTAGCCGAGCGTGTCCCGGGCCCGGGCGATGCTGGCCGTGATGCTGCGGAACGTGTGCTCCCGGGTGGCCGCGGCGTGCTCCGCCCCGGCCCGCCGCTCGAACTCGGGCCAGTCCACGAAGTCCAGCATCGGCTCCCGGCCGAACCACTGGGCCACCCCCTGGGCCAGCCCGCGCAGCGTCATGGCCTGCTCGGCCACCACGTGGAAGCTGGCCCCGATCGCGGCCGGCCGGGTCAGCGCGCGCTCGAACGCCTGGGCCACGTCGTCCGCGTGCACGTGGTGCAGTACACCGAGGCCGTGGTCGGGCAGGGCCACCGGCTTCCCGGTAGCCAGGCAGGTCCACACGCCCGGGTCCAGGTTGCCGGCCGGGGTGATGACCGGCCAGCCCGGGCCGCTGATGTGCCCGGGGTGCAGCACCACGGCGGGCACGCCACCGGACCGCGTCTCGCGGTGCAGCAGGGCCTCGATCTCGGCCTTGGCCGCGCCGTACTCGCCGTAACCGGTGCGCGGCTCGTCCTCGGTGACCGGCACCCGCAGCGCCGGGCCGTGCACCCAGATCGTGCCGCAGTGCAGCAGCAGCGGCCGGGCCGGGCGCAGCGCGCCGACCAGCTGCTGGGCGGCGGCCGCGGTGAAGCAGACCAGGTCGATGACCACATCCGGGCGCAGCGCGGCGACCCGGGCGCCGAACGTGCCCGCCGCATCCTCGGCGTCCCGGTCCACGGTGACCCGGGTGACCGAGTCCCACTGCGGGCTCTCGTAGTACGGGCCGCGCAGGCCACGGCTCATCGCGATCACCTCGTGGCCGCCGCGGACCAGCCGCGGCACCAGGTAGGTGCCGATGTGCCCGGTGGCACCGATGACCACCACGCGACTCATGCCCGGGAAATCCTTTCCGTGCCGGGGTCAGGTCACGCCATCCTGGCACAGTGGAGATAACCCGGTTCGTCGCCGCCCTGCCCAAGACCGAGCTGCACCTGCACCTGGTGGGGTCGGCCGCCCCGGAGACGGTGCTGACCCTGGCCCGCCGGCACCCGGACGGCGGGGTGCCGACCGGGCCGGCCGCGCTCCGCGAGTTCTACGCGTTCACCTCGTTCGCGCACTTTCTCGACGTCTACGCGCGGGTCAACCTGCTGGTGCGAACGGGCGGGGACGTGCTCACCCTGCTGGACGGGCTGGCCGCCCAGCTCAGCGCGAACCAGGTGCGCTACGCCGAGGTGCAGGTGACTGCGGTACGCAACCGGATGGCCGGGATCAGCTATCCCGACCTGGCCTCGGCGCTGGCCGACGGGCGGGCGCTGGCCCGGGACCGGCACCAGGTGGAGCTGGCCTGGATCTTCGATGCCGACGCCGCGCTCGGCCCGCCCGGTGCGGCGGAGACGGCTGACTTCGCGGTGCGGTACCGGCCCGAGGGCACGGTCGGGTTCGGCCTGGCCGGGCCAGAGGCCGGGGTGCACCGGGCCGATTTCGCCCCGGCCTTCCGGGCCGCCCGGAACGCCGGGCTGCACAGCGCGCCGCACGCCGGCGAGACCGTGGGCCCCGGGGAGGTGTGGGCGGCCGTGCACGACCTGGGCGCGGAGCGGATCGGGCACGGCATCGGCGCGGCCGCCGACCCGGCACTGCTGGCCTACCTGGCCCGGCATAGCGTCGCGCTGGAGGTGTGCCCGACCTCGAACGTGTGCACCGGTGCGGTGCCCTCGCTACGCGAGCACCCGCTGCCGGCGCTGCTGGCCGCCGGGGTGCCGGTTACCCTGGCCACCGACGACCCGGGCATGTTCCAGACCAGCCTGAACGGCGAGTACCTGCGCTGCCACCGCGAGCTCGGGCTGACCGCCGCCGACCTGGCCGCGCTGGCCCGGGCCGGGGCGCGGGCCGCGTTCTGCCCGGAGGCCACCCGCCGCGCCATCCTGGCCGAGATCGAGCAGCTGGCCGTGCCGTCTGGCTAACGACTCAATTGCCTACGCCAGATCATCCCGGCTGGATTAATCAATATGCTCAATTGCCCTGAGCATATATGGATCCGTTATAAGGGTGCTCTTGCCGCGAATCCTACGTGAGGGTAACGTCCGACCTGCGTCGAGGAGAGCGCCAGCAAATAGGTGGGGAGGCTGGCCGCAGTCCGTGTTCGCTGCACGCAGGCTGTGGCTCCAGGCCTCTTTTTTGAGTTGCCCGGAGAGAGTGCATTTCCTACCCGTTTGCCGCACCGAGCCATGTGCTTGGGGGTATTACTGATGCGCGGTACGGGTGGGCTAGCAGACAATGGGCGGAGCGACGCCGCGGAAGACGGCTCCGGGGCAGCCGCGGAAGACGGCTCCGGGGTACTGGGCCGGCGCCGATTCCTGATCGCCGGGGGCGCGGCCGCGATGCTGGCCGGCGGGTCCTCGGCACGGACCCTGTTCGGCGCGCCCACGGCGCGGGCCGGCCGCCTGGTACGGGCCCGGCCGGCCGCCGCCGATGCGGCCAGCACCGGGTCGTGGACCGCGCCGTTCAGCCTGAGCCTGGTCTCCATCCACGCGGCCGTGCTGCACACCGGGAACGTGCTGCTGTTCTCCTGGCCCAACAAGACGGTCGGCAGCGACGCCGTGCTCTACAACCCGGTCACCGGCAAAATCACCAACATCGCGCTGACCTACCAGCGGGACATCTTCTGCGGGGGCATGACCGTGCTGGCGGACGGCCGCGTGTTCATCGCGGGCGGGCACATCTACCAGGGGGCCATCAACGACACCCAGGGGGTGGCCAACACCACGGTCTTCGACCCGGCGTCCAACGCCTGGACCGAGGGACCGACGATGTCGCAGGCCCGCTGGTACCCGACCACGATGCTGCTTGGCGACGGCACGGTGATCACCTGCGCAGGCACGATCAACACCGGGGCCAACGCGACCACCGTGGATCACTACAACCCGGCCACCAAGACGCTCAGCACGCTGCCCAGCAGCGCCAGCAAGGCGATGTCCACCTATCCCCGGATGAAGCTCACCACGAAGGGCCTGCTCGCCTGGACCAACCTGGCGACCACGTATTTCCTCAACCCGGCCACCGCCACCTGGACCAAGGGGCCAAAACTCAATTCCGCGGGCCGCGGCGTGACCGACACCTCGGTGCTGCTGCCAGGGCTCACCAAGATCATGGAGATCGGCGGATCGACCGCGTCCGGCCCGACGGCCACGTGCGAGATCCTCGACACGTCCGCGGGCACGCTGGCCTGGACACCCACCGGCTCGATGAACTTCGCCCGGGTCTGGGCCAACACCGTGCTGCTGGCCGACGGCACGGTGCTGGTCGTCGGCGGCGGCCAGTCCGGCTCCTACGGTGCCCCCATCACCACGGCCGAGATCTACGATCCGGCCACCGGCACCTGGACCAAGATGGCCGCGCAGACCGCGCCGCGGATCTATCACTCCACCGCGGTGCTGCTGCCCGACGGCCGCGTGCTGTCGGCCGGGGAGAGCCACGGCAGCCTGGCCCAGACCGGCGAGATCTTCTCCCCGCCCTACCTGTTCCAGGGCGCGCGGCCGGTGATCTCCAGCGCCCCGGCCTCGGTGGGCTACGGGACAGGGTTCACCATCAGCACCCCGGACGCGGCCAGCATCACCCGGGTGGCGCTGGTCAAGGCGGGCTCGGTGACTCACTCCAACAACTTCGACCAGCGCTACGTGGACTGCACGTTCTCGGCTGGCAGCGGCAAGCTGAGCGCCACGTCACCACCGGACAGCAACCACGCCCCGCCCGGCTGGTACATGCTGTTCCTGGTCAACTCGGCCGGCGTGCCCTCGGTAGCCAGCTGGGTGCAGGTCAGCTAGCGTGCTGCGGACCGCCGGGCGGCCAGCCCCCACGGCGGACCGGGCCGCCCCGGCCGCTCCAGCCGCCCCGGCCGACCGGGGGCCGGCCGGGGGGCTGCGCTGGGTGCTGGCCGTGCTGGCCGCGGGGGTGGCCGGCTGCGTGATCGTGCTGGCCAGCGGGGTAGCTGGCGGCCGCGCGCCCGGCGCCGGCCAGCGCCTGGCAGCTGGCGCCACCGGCCTGGTGCGGGTCCTGCCCGGCCGCGACCAGGTGGTGAGCGGGCCCAGCCTGCCCGAGGTCAATGGCCTGGCCTACGGGCTGGGCAGTCTCTGGCTCACCGGCGGCAGCGGGGCGCAGAACCACCTCCTCTACGCGGTGAGCCCGGTCACCGGCCGGATCGAGGCCACCGTGGTGCTGCCGTCCCCCCGCGTCATCAACCCGGGCGACGTGGCCACCGGGCCGGGCGCGGTCTGGGTGGCTGTAGGGGGCAGCCTGTACCAGGTGGTGCCGGGCCTGTCCGCGCGCACGGTCAGCCACCCGTTCGCCACGCTTCCGCACGGTGACCTGATCGGTGACGTGGCCACCACGGCCGGGGCGGTCTGGGTCGACGACACGGCGCACGGCACCGTCTACCGGTACGCGGCGGCCAGCGGGAAGCTTGAGGCCAGGGTCAGCGTAGGCCAGGCCGCCGGCCTGCTGGCCGCCGGTGACGGCGGGCTATGGGTAGCCGACCCCGACACGCGCACCGTCTCCCGGATCAGCGTGGCCCGCAACCGGGTCGACGCGGTGGTGACCGTGCCCGGCCCGCCGGCCCACCTGGCCACCAGCGCGGACGGCCTGTGGGTCACCGACGGGACGGACACTGTGACCGTGGTCGGTACCGGCGGCCGGATCCGCACCGTGCATGTGGCTGGCCAGCCGACTGGGTTGGCCGCCTACGGCGGCACGGTCTGGGTGGCCAGCACGGCGGCCGGGACACTGACCCGCATCGACGCGCGCCGGGACGCGGTGGCCGCCGCCGTGCCGGTGGGCGAGCGGCCGTACGCGGTGGCCGCCGGGCCGCAGGGCGTCTGGGTCGCCGTGCTCGGCCAGCCGGTGATGATGCATGTCCCCGCCGGGGTGTCCGCGCGCGGGGGAACGCTGGGCTGGCTGCTCCGGCTGTGCGGTGATTAGCGGCCCGGCAGCAGGCCGGTCAGGATGCGGGTCAGTACGCGGTCGAACAGGGCCTGCGGCGGCACCGGGTCACTGGCGGGCTGGCCGGCCAGCGCCGCGGCCAGGTGCGGGTGCTGGCCGTCCGCGGCGATGCCCAGCAGATAACCGGCCAGCGAGCCCTGCCACTGGGCGGTGTCCCGGCCGCCCCGGCGCTGGCTGATCTCAGTCTCCGCGAACAGCCGGACCACGCCGCTGAACAGGCCGACCGTCTCCAGCCTGGCCGGCCCGGTCAGGTCCGTGCCGGTCAGCGCGGCCAGGGCCTGCTCGATGAACGCCACCGCGTTCGGCCCGGGCAGGCTGCCGGTGGCCGGGATGTCGAGCAGCCACGGGTGCCGGTGGTAGATGGCCCGGCCCTGGTGTGCGAGGCGGAGCAGGCTGGCCAGTGGGCGGCCGGGCTCCGGCGCGGCGTACCGGTACTCCCCGTACACCTGATCGGCCATGAGCTCGACCAGCTCGTCCCGGGTGGCCACGTAGCGGTACAGCGACGCCGGGGCCGTGCCGATGGCCGCCGCTGCCGAGCGCATGGTCACCGCGGCCAGACCGCTGGCGTCGGCCAGCGCCACGGCGGCCGCGGCGATCTCGGCCCGGCTGTGCTCCGGGGCCGGCCCGCGGCTGGCACGCGCCGCCCGGGTCCAGATGCTTGGCAGCTTCACCATCATTGCGAACACTGTACTCAGTAAGTTAGGCTGACCGTATAGCGAACAGCGATCGCAGTTTCACTGGGCAGCGCAGGGAGCAGGGATGACCGGAACAGCCGGAACCGGGGCGTGGGCCAGCACCTGGACGCCGACGCGCTATACGCGCAACGGCCCGGTACAGATCGCCTATGACACGCTGGCCGGCTCGGCGGGTGACCCGCTGCTGCTGGTCATGGGCCTGGCCGTGTCCCGGTTCTGGTGGCCCGGCGGGCTGGCCGGGGCATTCGCCGGCCAGGGCTTCGCGGTGGCCCGCTACGACCAGCGGGACGCGGGCCAGTCCACCCGGATGCCGGACACCGGGAGCAGCAACCCGTTCGCCGCGGTGGCCCGCAAGCGGGGCGCATACTCGTCCGAGGACATGACCGACGACGCGGTGGCCGTGCTGGACGCGCTCGGCTGGGACCGGGCGCATATCTTCGGCGCCTCGCTCGGCGGCATCATCGCGCAGCGCATCGCGCTCCGCCACCCCAGCCGGGTGCTCAGCGTGGTGTCGGCCATGGCCATGCCCAGCGACGTGTCCGGCATCGGCGGCGGCCGGTACGTCCGCTTCGGCCTGCTGGCCAGGCTGGCCCGGATGAAGTTCCCCGAGGGGCGGGACGGGGACATCCAGCTGTCCCTCACGCTGGCCCGGGAAATCGCCTCCCCCAGCTACCCGTTCGACGAGGCCGCCGCGCGGGAGTGGAGCGAGCGCGAGGTGGACAGCGGCCCGCGGGACACCAAGGCGCAGAGCCGGCAGGTCGGTGCGCCCTGGCACGGCCCGAAACTGCGCGAGCTGCACAAGCCGGTCCTGGTGCTGCACGGCGACCGCGACCCGATCCTGCGGGTCAGCGCGGCCCGGGCCGCGGCCCGGGCCATCGACGGTGCGCGGCTGGTCATCCTGCCCGGCGTCGGCCACGACCTGCCCGCACCGTTGTGGCCGGACATCGCGCGGCTGGTCCGGGAGAACGCCAACCGGGCCGGCGCCGCTTCATCCTGACCGCCCGGTGGCCGCGGCGATGATCCCCTCCAGCCGCCGGCTGTGCGCGCCCCGCCAGTACACCTGGCCACAGCTGGCGCAGCGGGAGAACGCCTGGTAGGTGCGGAGGGTTCCGGGCTGGAGGACCGGCTGCACAGCCGTCTTGGCCACCGGGGCCAGCGGCCCGTTGCAGGCCGGGCACCGGGTCCACGGAGCCAGCGCTGGCGCGAACCGGTCCAGCACGTCGCCCAGCTGGCCGTCCGGGCGGGCACCACGCACGTAGCCGCCCAGCCACAGCTTCCGGCGGCGCAGCAGCCCGCGATCCTGGGTGAGCAGTACCCGGCGCTCGGCGTTGGCCTGCTCGACCAGGTCGGCGTCATCGGCCTGGTTGGCATACCGGGTGTCCAGGCCGACCAGCCGTAGCCGCCGGGCCAGCGCGCCCAGGTGCACGTCGAGCACGAACCGGGCTTCGGCCAGCCGCTGCGGCCGCCGCACCGCCTCGACGTGCAGGACGTCACCCGGCTGGGGCCGGTACCCGGGCGGCACCGGCTCGCCGCCGGCCAGCAGCCGGCCCACCTCGGTCAGCGGCACGCCCAGCGACTCGACCACATGCCCCAGCGAGGACGTCCCGTCCAGGGCCACCGGCACCGGGCCGCCACGGCGGCCGGGCCGCAGGAACATGCCCAGCCCGGCCGCGACGGTCAGCTCAGCCCGCGCCCCGTTCATGTCCCCAGCATGCCCGGTGCCATACTCGCTATGGTGCTCGCGATTGCATGGGCGCTGGCATCAGCGATTGGGTACGGCGCTTCCGACTACGCGGCCGGCCTGGCCGCGCGGGCGGCCAGCGTCATCCGGATCACCCTGCTGGGCGAGGCAGTCAGCATCCTGATCCTGCTCCTGGTGGTGCCGTGGGCCAGCACGCAGTGGCCGTCGCCGGACTCGGTGGCCTGGGCCGCGGCCGCCGGGCTGGGCGGCATCACCGGCGCGATGACGCTGTACCTGGGCTTCCGGCACGCCGCGTTCAGTGTGGCCGGGCCGCTCAGCGCGGTGGCGTCGGCCGGCTTCTCGGTGCTGGCCGGGCTGCTGTTCGGCGAGCACCCGAGCACGCTGTCGCTGGCCGGGATCGGGCTGGCCCTGCCCGCCATCGTGGCCGTTTCGGCCAGCCCGGGTGGCGGGCCAGCGGGCGGGGACCCGGGGCACCGGGCTGCGGGTGCGGTCTATGGTGTGGCCGCCGGGGCCTGCTTTGCCATCCTGTTCATCGGCCTCAACCGGGCCGGCTCCGGCCATGACCTGTGGCCGTTGCTCATCTCGCAGGTCGCCGGCCTGGTCGCGCTGTGCCTGGTGGCCGCGGTGAGCCGCCAGCTGAAGCCACCGCCGCGCCGGGCGGGGTGGCTGGCGGTGGCGGCCGGCGCGGCCAGCGCGGCCGGTACCACGTGCTACTTCCTAGCCACGCACGCGGGCCTGCTCGCGGTCACGGCCGTGATCACCTCGCTGTACCCGGGGTCGACGATCCTGCTGGCCCGGGTGCTGCTGGGCGAGCGGCTGACGGCGATCCGGCTGGCCGGGCTGGCGCTGGCCGCCGCGTCGGTGGTGCTGATCGCCGTCGGCGGGGCCGGCTGAGCCGTCAGCCGGGGGCGAGCCATTCGACCCACTGGCCGGATGGGTGCGCCCGGGCCAGCAGCCGCCCCTGGCCCGTGCCGCGGTGGAACGTGCGCGCGCCGAGCACGGCGAACACCCCGCTGCGCTGGTAGTCGCGGACCAGCCAGCCGGGCAGGTGCAGCCCCTGCACGCTGCGGTGGCCGCCCGGCCCGAGCGGGACCAGCGGGTCGAGGGACAGCCAGGTCACCGGCCGGGCCCGGCCCGCTTCGGCCAGCGTGGCGGCCAGCGCGGCCCGCCGCTCCCCCGGCAGGAACACGGCCAGGTACGCGTCCACCACGATCACCGGGCGGCCGGGCGGGAAGCGGTCCAGCACCGCGGGCAGCGCGTCGACCACGTCGCCCGCGACCAGCGGCACCGGATGCCGCCGGGTCACCTCGATGGCCGCGCTGAGCCGGGCCAGCGCGGACGCCTCCGGCGGGGCGCAGGCCTGGAGCCAGGACCGGGCGGCCGCATCCTGCACGTCGATCGGGTGCAGATCGATGCCGGCCCGTTCCGCGATGGGTGGCAGGCCGGCCCGGGGCGGCCGGCGCGGCCCGCGTACCGCGCAGTCCAGCCGCAGGGCCGCGGTCGCGGGCCCGGCGGCCTGCCCGCCGACCTGGTAGCGGTACCGGTCCAGCTGCAGGCCCAGCCCGGCGCCGGTGCCCAGGTCAGCCAGCCCGACCGGCTCGTGCCCAGGCGCGGTCGCGGCGATGCCCAGGGCGATCTGGGCGCACCGGGCCACCTCGTTCATCTGGTACCGGCGGCCCTGGCAGGTATCCAGGATGTCGTCCAGCCGGGCCGAGATGAACGTCCTGGCCGCGGGGTAGAAGCCGGGGCCGAACGGCGGCTGCGGCTGGCCCGGTTCGGGGAAGTAACCGGCCACCGGCGCCGGCCGGTCCCGGCGGACCAGGAACGAGATGGCCGCGCTGGCCAGCAGCGCTGGCAGCCGGTCAGCGGGCAGCGCGGCCAGCCGGTCCAGCAGGTCGTCGTGCCGGGCGATGGCCCGGAACAGCGCGGCGGTCAGCTGCCAGGACTCCGGCGCGCCCGGCGCCGACCAGCCGGCCGCCACCTCCTCGGCCTGGGCCTGGACGTCCGCTACCGGCGGCATGCCCCGCCCCAGCCCGATGCGCGCCGTTCCCGGGCCACGCCGCGGGGCTGCCCGGCACTCGTTATACCCGGTATAGTCAGCCGCATATCGCCAGGGTGTGGTGCCATGAACGTTCATTTTGCCCTGCTCGCGCGGCTGGCCACGGGACCCCGGTCCGGCCCGCGGCTCCGCGACGAGCTGGGCACCGGTCCCGGCGGCCCGCATCCGCCGGATGCGGGCCAGGTCGACTCGGCTCTGGCCCGGCTCGAGCGGGCCGGGCTGGTCGAACCGGCCGGGTCCAGCGGGGCGGAAGATCCGCGGCCGGAGTTCCGGATCACCGCCGGCGGGTGGCGGGAGCTGGCCGGCTGGCTGCGCACCACCCCGGACCCGGCCGCCCCGCTCGGCGATGAGCTGGTGCAGAAGATCCTGCTGGCCGGGCAGGTGCCCGGCACCGACGTGCATGAGGTGATCCAGGCGCACCGCCGGTGCCTGATCCAGCGGATGCAGCGGTGCACCCGGATGTGGCCGGCCGGGGCCGGGCCGCCGCCGGGCCCCGCGCTGGCCCGCTACGCCGAGCTGTGCCGGCTCGACTCGGTCATCCGGTGGCTGGACGCCGCCGACGGCCTGCTTGGCCGCGACGACCCGGTCACCCACGGGGGCAGCCTGCCGCCGGCGGACGAGATGCTGGCGTCGGACCTGGACCGGGAACTGGCCCTGGCCGGGCTGCGTGACCACTTCGCGGCGGGCCGGCTCAGCTACCCCGAGCTTGACGAACGGCTCACCGCGGCGCTCAGCGCCCGGACGGCCGGCGACCTGCGGCGCATCATGGCCGATCTGCCCGGCTGCCCGCCACGCGGGACGGCTCCCCGCTCACGGTGACGTCGCCGGTTACGGTTACGGCGGCGGCCGGGGCACCGCCAGAAAAGCCCCCCGGGCTGCCTGTGCGGTGCATTTTTCCCATATGCGTGGACATCCGCACCACATTGCGGCGGCCGCGGGTTCCTGGCCGTCACCTGAGTCACCTCAGACCCGGCAATCGCCAGCAAAACAGCGTGCTGATCACCTGCGCGGCCCGCGGGACCGCCAATGCACCGCGCTGAGCTGGCGGCACCGGCCGGGCACGGGCGTCCTACGTCCCGGTGCTGCCTGGCGCGGCGGGCACCTCGGTCCTCGCGTCGGTGGCCGGCCGCACCCGGTGCGGCCGGCCACCGACGACGTTCCAGGTCGGCCAGGTGTTCGAGGTGCCGCTGGATGCGGTGTTCCGGTACCCGGCGGGTGACTGGCCAAGCCAGCTCTTGATCCCTGATAACTCCTGCGCTGTCATAGATCGGAAACTTGCCCGATATGTCTTCAGGCCAGGCTGCGGCCAGGATGTGTCCTCGACCCCCACCACGCTGATGAGCTACCTGCTCATCTACCCGGCGCTGTGGAAACTGCGCCGCAGCCACCCGGAGACGCCGCGGCCGTTCCGGATGCCGCTGTACCGGTCGCTGACCATCCTGCTGATGATCCTGGTCGCCATCGCCAGCGTGCAGCTCATCGCGCCCGGGCTGGGCAGCTCGTGGTTCGGCAGCAACTTCATCCCGGAGAGCTGGACGTACGCCGAGCGGTACACCTACCTGTGGACCGAGCTGATCCCGGTGCTGGTGTTCATCGCGATCGGCGTGCTGTTCTGGTGGCTGGGCCGGCGGACCAGGCAGCAGTCCGCCGGCCCAGCGGTGGCCGCCGCCTCACCCCCGGAGCTGCCCTGACCGTCCCGGCCCAGGATCCACGACAAACCGGGCAATGAACGCGCCCGGACGCCGTGACGGGCCGCCGGCGGGCATGCCCCCGATGTGACGCCAGTTGACCCCGCGCGCATAGGAAAATAGCTTGTTGGCTATGTATCCATATGTGCTCGCCGACGTGTTCACCAGCACACCGCTGGAGGGGAACCCGGTAGCAGTGCTGACCGACGCGCGCGGCCTGCCGCCGCCGCGGATGCAGCAAATCGCCAGAGAGTTCAATCTCTCCGAGACCGTCTTCGTGCTGCCGGCCGAGCAAGGCGCGGACGCGCGGGTGCGCATCTTCACCCCGGCTGCCGAACTGCCGTTCGCTGGGCACCCGGTACTCGGCACGGCGTTCGTGCTCGGCATGGTCGCGGGCGGGCCGACGATCCGGCTGGAAACCGGCGCGGGTGTGATCCGCATCGACCTCACCCGGGAGAACGGGCGCATCGGCTCCGGCCAGATGCAGCAGCCGATCCCGGAGTGGGAGCCGTACGACCGGGCCGGTGAACTGCTGGCGGCGCTGGGCGTGCCGTCTTCTGAGCTGCCGGTGGAGACGTACCGCAACGGCCCGCAGCACGTCTACGTGACGCTGGCCAGCGAACAGGAAGTGGCCGCCCTGCAGCCGGATCTGGGTGTGCTGGCCAGGACGCCCGGGTTCGGCGTGGCCTGCTGCGCCGGCGCTGGCCGGCGCTGGAAGGTCCGGAACTTCGCGCCCGGGCTCGGCGTGCCAGAGGACCCGGCCACCGGATCGGCCGCCGGCCCGCTCGCCGTGCACCTGACCCGGTACGGCCGGATCGCCTCCGGCCAGGAGATCGAGATCAGCCAGGGCGCCGAGATCGGCCGCCCGTCGACGCTCTACGCACGCGCCACCGGGGCGGGAAACCGGATCGACGCGGTCGAGGTGGGCGGCTCGGTGGTCGTCATCGCGCATGGTCAACTGGATGCTTGAGGCCGCGGTGCTGGCCACGCTGGCCAGCCCGAAACGGCTGCAGGTCCTGGACTGGCTGCGCGACCCAACGGCGCACTTCCCGCCGCAGCGGGACGGTGACCTGGTGGCTGACGGCGTCTGCGTGCTGTTCATCGCGAACAAGCTCGGCGTCGCGCAGCCGACCGCTACCGCGCACCTGCAGGCGCTGGCCCGCGCTGGGCTGGTCACCGCCAAGCGGATCGGCCAGTGGACGTTCTACCAGCGGAACGAGGCCGGCCTCACCGCCCTGAAACAGCAGATTGCCGACGAGCTCTGAGAGCCCGGCCTGGTCACGGCCAGGCCGCGGCCAGCTGCGCGGCCAGGGCCGGCCGGGCCGTCACCAGGGACGGCCCGTACCAGGTCAGGTCACGCCCGTGGACCAGCGCCACCCGCTGGCCCGGGAACATCTCCGGGCCGTCGGCGGAGCTGAACGGGTACGGCTCGTCGGGCAGCACCACGATCTGCGGCTGCCGGGCGGCCAGATCGGCCAGGTCGATCCGGGGGTAGCGGGCAGCATGACCGCCGTAGACGTTGTCCAGCCCGAGCCGGGCGGCCAGGTCGCCGGCGAACGTGTCCGATCCGATCACCATCCACGGGTCCCGCCAGATAGGGATGACCGCCCGTACCGGCGCGCCGCGGGCCGGGTCGTGCCAGGCCCGCCAGGCCGCGGCCAGCCAGTCCGGCGCGGCCCAGCCCAGCCCTTCGGTGAACATCCGGCCCAGCGAGGCCAGCGCCTGGTCCAGGGTGCGCACATTGGTCACCCACACCGGCGCCCCGGCCGCGCGCAGCCGCTCGACGTCCAGCCGCCGGTTCTCCTCCTGGTTGGCCAGCACCAGGCCGGGTTCCAGCGCCCTGACCGCGGCCAGGTCGGGGTTCTTGGTGCCGCGGACGCGGGCCACGTCCAGGCCGGCCGGGTGGGTGCACCAGTCGGTCGCGCCGGCCAGCGCCCCGGGCCGGGTCACCGCGACCGACTCGGTCAGCGACGGCACCAGGGACACCACGCGGCGCACCGGGCGGACCGTGGGCACCGGATAACCCAGGTCGTCACGCGGCGGCTTCCCGGCTCCCGTCATAGGCACCTCCGGTCCCGTTGGTTACGGTGACATCATGCGCGCCGTCACAGTCATTCCCGGGAAACCGGGCTCCGCTGCCCTGACCGACATGCCGGAACCGCCCGATGACGACGGGCCGGTTCTGGTCGACACGCTGGCCGTCGGCATTTGCGGCACCGACCTGGAAATCATCAGCGGCGAATACGGCTCCGCGCCACCGGGCGCGGACCACCTGGTGATCGGGCACGAATCACTGGGCCGCGTCAGCCAGGCACCGCCCGGCTCCGGGTTCGCCCTGGGGGACCTCGTGGTCGGCATCGTCCGGCGCCGCGACCCGGTGCCCTGCCCGGCCTGCGCGGCCGGGGACTGGGACATGTGCATCAACGGCCAGTACACCGAGCGGGGCATCAAGGACCGGCACGGGTACGCGTCCGAGCGATACCGCATCCACCCCGAGTACCTGGTCACGGTCGACCCCGCCCTGGGCATCCACGGCGTGCTGCTCGAGCCGGCCACGGTAGTGGCCAAGGCGTGGGAGCACATCGAGCGGATCGGCCTCCGGGCCACCTGGATGCCGCGGAAGGTGGTCATCACCGGCGCCGGGCCGATCGGGCTGCTCGCCGCGCTGCTGTCCACCCAGCGGGGCTACGACACCTATGTGATCGACCTGGTTACCGACGGCCCCAAGCCGGACATGGTGCGCCGGCTCGGCGCGCACTACTGCCCCCGCGACGAGCTGGTCCAGGTGGCGGCCGGGACGGACATCGTGATCGAATGCACCGGCTTCGCGGAGATGCTGATCGAGGCGAGCGCGCAGGGCAGGCCCAACCGGATCACGTGCCTGACCGGCGTGTCCAGCGCGGGCATGGCGTCCACCGTGGACCCGGGCCTGCTCAACCGCAACATGGTGCTGCGCAACTCGGTGCTGTTCGGCTCGGTCAACGCTAACCGGCGGCACTACGAGCTCGCGGCCCAGGCACTGGCCCAGGCCGACCAGGACTGGCTGGCCGGGCTGATCACCCGGCAGGTGCCGCTGGACCGGTGGGCTGAGGCGTACACCCGCCAGCCCGACGACATCAAGACCATCCTGACGTTCTGACTGGTCAGGGCGTCAGCACCACCTTGCCCGGGATGTGCTGGACCGACTTGGCCAGGAACGCCTCGCGTGCCTGCGCGAGCGGGTAGACCGCGCCGACCTGGGGCCGCAGCTGGCCCTGGTCAACGAGGCGGGTAATGTCCCGCAGCTGGGCACCGCTCGGGTCGCGCACGAAGTGCACGGTGCGGATGTCGTCCCGGCCGGCTGGCGGCGGGGCCATCACGGACACCAGGGCGCCACCCGGCTTGACCATGGCTGGTGACCGGGCGAGCACGTCGCCGCCGATGGTGTCATAGACCAGGTCGGCCTGGCCGGCGGCCGTCTCCCAGCCGTCCCGCTCGACGTCCACGAAGTCGTCGGCGCCGAGCTCGAGCACACGGTCGCGGGCGCCGGCCCGGCCGGTGCCGATGACGTGGGCACCGGCCCAGCCGGCCAGCTGCACACCCATCGACCCGACTCCGCCACCAGCGCCGTGGATGACCACGGTCTGGCCGGGCTCGAGGTGGCCGTGGTCGAACAGCGCCTGCCACGACGTGAGCCCGGCTTGCGGGATCGCGGCGGCCTGGACGAAATCGGCCGTGGCCGGCTTGGGCGCCAGGCTGCGGGCCTCGATGGCCACGTACTCGGCGGCCCACCCGTCGCGGTAGCCATCGATGAGGCCGTAGACCTAATGGGCATATGAGCAGCCCACCGCGTGGCTCCACTCAAGCGCCAAGCTCTTTGTCCAGACCGCGGCGGCTGCTCACCTGGGATCACGCCTGCTCCGCTCCTGCGCTGGAATGCTCGATG
>Ga0335078_10000127_pt1 | contig 127698 bp, 114 predicted proteins | sample Lox_Sample_32_FD_206711 | JGI IMG/M metagenome (GOLD analysis project Ga0335078, IMG submission 206711) | Soil microbial communities from Loxahatchee National Wildlife Refuge, Florida, United States - Lox_Sample_3.2 | ecosystem: Environmental > Terrestrial > Soil > Wetlands | place: USA... | reverse complement strand
AAAAAAATGGGCCCTGCCTAGGGCAAAGACTGTATTGACCGGATTTGCTGTATCCCGATAAGCTGACGGGAGTTATCTCGCAAGGGTGGTCATGGGCTAGTGTTCGCGGCAAGTCGCGACGTTCGGCCCTCACGACCGCCCTCAATTTTTGTGGTATGATTTCCCGCAAGTAAGCTGGTGGAGCCTGCACGTTTGTGCTGCGCCACCTGAACGCCCGTAGGAATCTCCCTCGAAGGCGGCAAGCCGGTCCGAATTGCGAGGTCTCCCGGTTGAACTGGCCTTGTAATCCGATCCCAAAATTCTCCCTGTGGAGGCTGTTGTGAAACCGCTCCGATTGATCCTTGTGCTTGCACTCTTAGGTAGCACCGTGGTCGCCCAATCCCGCCTTTCCAGCTCTGAAATCCGCCACAGTCGGCCGGTTTCGCGAGCCGGATTCAGGGGCCCCGGGTTTTCCAACGGCAGCCTTGATGGCACTTATGTCTTCACTGCGGCGGGCCGCGACACCTTTGCCCATGTGCCACCCGCAGCCTACGAGGTTACCGGGGTGTTTACGGCTGACGGGAATGGGAACATTACCGGTGGCGAGGAATATTACGGGAACCAGCCCGGGTCATCGGACGGAGTGGATGCGATCAGCGCGAGCGGCAGCAGTTACTCCATCGGCGCCGACGGTCGCGGAACGCTTACCTTGAATACCGGCGACACGCAGATCGGGGTTAACGGAGTTGAAACCTTCAGCTTCGTGTTGAGCAACAGTTCGCATGGCCTGATCACTCAGTTTGACGCTTCCGCCACATCGAGCGGCACTCTCGATCTCCAGAATTCAGGCGCCGCCCAGACTCCGCTTTCCGCCGGATATGCGTTCGTCGTCTCGGGCGTGGAGCAGGCATTTACGAAGGCTCCTCTGGCGATGGCTGGTGTGTTTAACGTGGATGGCGCCGGCACGATTTCCGGGGCGGGCAGCGTCATGGACATCAACGACGCCGGCACAATCATGAATAATGCCACCCTCAACGGCACCGTGGTGAATCCGGATGGGATGGGCAAAGTCGTGATCAACCTGACAGTGAATTCCAACATTGACCTTACCTTCCTTGGATTCATCGTGGACGCCACTCACATGCAGCTGATTGAACGAGACCGCTCCTACGGGACAACTTCCGGAATTGCGTTCGCCCAAGGGAGCAACACCGGGAACTTTGGCGGAAACAGCGCCTTCAACGCCACCGTAGTCTACAGTACCAGCGGATACAGTTCGGCCAATGACAACCCTCTGCTGCCCACCGCTTACGCCGGCCTTTTCACCGCGGATGGCGCCGGTGACATCACCAACGGATACACCGACGAAAATCAGTTTGGCACGTTGATCAGCGACACACTCTCCGGTTCTTACAGCGCCGATCAGACCGGACGGGTAACGACCAGCGGCATGTTCTACGGGTTCAGTGGCCCCGGTCCGTCGTGGATCCTGTATTTGACGGGAGCAAGCGATGTGCCGGCATTGATTCTGCAAGTGGATGGTGGAACCAATTTCATCGTGACGGCGGGAGCGGCCTACACACAGTCCGGCGGACCGTTCACCGCCGCCTCCTTCAGCGGCCCCTACGGTCTGAACTTCACGGCATTCCCGGCATCGGGCGGGGAGGACGACGGCACTGGCCAGATCACGGCCGATGGCAACAGCGCCTTCAGCGGGAACGAGGATGCCAACGTTTGCAATTTTGATACTGAGACAGGTCTTTGCTCGTCATTCACTCCGAATCCGGGCCTCGGATTGTCCGGGTCATTCTCCGCCAACTCCAACGGCCGTTTCATCGGAAGCATGGATGATGCGACGGTGTTCAATGCCGATCCGTTTGCTTTCTACTTTGCCGATACCACGCGCGTCTTGATCATTGATCTCGGCGCCCAGCCGGCCACGGGTGTCTTTGAACTCTCCGCCGCCGGTGGCCCCTATGGCGACGTCTCGCCCACAAGCCTTACATTCAACACTCAAGCCATCGGCACCACCAGCCCGGCGCAGCCCGTTACCCTGACCAACACTGGTGGAACCGCGATGAGTATCAGCTCGATCGTCGCCAGCCATCCGTTTTCGCAGACTAATAACTGCGGCGCCACGCTCAACCCGGAACAGCATTGCACCATTGAGGTGAAGTTCACGCCGAAAGCCAAGGGGCTGAAGACCGGAAAGCTGACTATCACCGACAATGCGCCGAACAGCCCTCAGATAGTGAAGCTCCAGGGCATGGGAACCTATGTGCAGCTCACGCCCGGCAAATTGAGTTTCGGCAATCAGAAAGTCGGCACGCGAAGCAAGCCCAAGGTCATCCAACTGGCGAACAAGGGCAAGGTGACGCTCAACATCACCAGGATTGGAATTACCGGCGCCGACACCGGGGATTTCTCGCAGACGAATAACTGCGGTAAACATGTGGTGGCTGGCGGAAGCTGCAAAATCAACATCACGTTTAAGCCAGCCTTGACCGGGCCACGCACCGCCAATCTCTCCGTCTATGATGACGGCGGCGGCAGCCCGCAAGCGGTTCCGCTTACGGGGAATGGCACGTAGATTCGCGGAGGGCCGCTGTCAGCGGAGGCACATGGCTCGCGACCGGTTTCTGTCAGCATTTCTACGACGGCCCGGCCGATCGTTCCTTGATATACTCCGTGCACGGTGGGGATTTCAGCCTTGCGCCCCCTGCGCGGGCATCCTCAAGAAGGTGGTGTAGCGTGCGAGGGAAACGAACGTCCTGGGGTGTGATCAGCCTGCTTGCCGCCCTGATTGGCATGTCATTTCCCTGCCGCGTTTGCGCCAAGCCGAAGTTCAAAGTGCTGGCAAATATCCCCGGAGGCCTGTGGAGCGGCCTGACGTTTGATAAAGCGGGAAATCTCTATGGCGTAACCACCGGCGGGGGCGCATACCAAGACGGCTCCATCTTCAAGATGACGCGGGGCTCGAATGACAAGTGGGCCGTTGCCATACTGCACAGTTTCAACTTCAACCCTGACGGGGAGGCACCGAACGGTGACTTAGTCTTTGATGCGAAGGGAAATCTGTACGGCACGACCCCGGTGGGTGGCGCCTACGATGGTGGCACAGTGTTCGAGCTTAGCCCGGGATCGGACGGCTGGACCTTCACCGTGCTTCACGCCTTCTGCGAGCAATCCCGATGTCAGGACGGGGGCGGGCCGCTGGCTGGCCTGGCGCAGGACAAGAGTGGGAACCTGCTGGGCACCGCGGGTGGGGGACTCTATGGCATGGGAATCGTCTTTGCGCTGACCCCGGGGTCCAGCGGCTGGACCTACAGCGTGCTGTACAACTTCGGCTCGCGGCCGCACGATGGCTATGAACCGTTTGACACGCCTACGCTTGATGCCAAAGGAAACGTCTACGGAACCACGATGAGGGGCGGGCTGTACGGCGCAGGTACGGTCTTCAGGTTGCCAAAAGACGGCTCCGCCGACCGCCTGCTGCATAGTTTCTGTCCCGGCGGCTTCCCCTGTCCCGATGGAAATTGGCCAGAGGCACCGGTCGTGCTTCATAATCGGGGGGAGATTTACGGTACGACTATCACCGGCGGAGACGCGTGCTACGGAGGATGCGGCACGATTTTTAAGCTGGCCCGCGACGCAGGAGGACGCTGGGCTCATAAGGTGCTATACGGCTTTCTGAACCCCCAAGATGGATACGAGCCGATTACTGAATTGGTGCTCGGTCAGACCGGCGACCTCTATGGTACCACGGCGACAGGTGGGACAGGGTCGTGCTTCGAGGGTTGCGGAGTGGTTTACAAGCTATCTCGTCGTGCGGGCGATAAGTGGAAGTATACCGTGTTGTACAAGTTCATGAACCCCGACGAGAGTCCACCAGATGGCCGGCTGGTTATGGACTCCAAAGGCAATTTGTACGGTACCGCGTTTGGCATCGTCTACGAGGTCACTCCGTAGGTTAAGGGAGGCAGCCGACGCGGAATTGCAGCAGCCTGCAACTATCCCGCTAGTCGTTTCGAGCGTCAATCAGAATTTTGAGTTTTGCACAGAAATCTTATCCGACCCTCAACTTGTCTAGCCATTGGACAGAACCGACAAACAGCCAATGATCGAAGCGTAGGTTATCGAATTTCTGGCTGGCGGCTCCGATTGCCATCACTGCACGTTCATTTTCTGCAGCATCTTGACGGCATTCCCGTTCTTCGGGTTCAGTTCCAGAGACCGTTTGTAATTCGCCACCGCTAAGGCTTTCTCTCCGTCATTCATATAACCCTCGCCCAGGCTGTCATAGACATTGCTCGATTGCGGATAGGCTTCGACGTTAAGCTGGAAGATACGAATCGCATCTTTGACTTTCTTTGCGCGGAGCAATTGGTAGCCCAGGTTGTTGAGCTGATCTTCATCGAAGTTGTACGTTCGGGACGCTTTCAATGAATGGTATTGCTTGACGGCAGCCTCAACACCGCTGGAAGCGATGGTCGCCGAGAGCGGCTGCATGATCGGCTTGCGAGGGTCGAATCCCGCCTTGACCTGCGGGATCCATATGGCCGTCGCCACTGCAAAGACTCCCGCCGCCATTGCAAGAGTCGCCACAAAGAGCAAACCGGCCGTCGCTAGGCGCCGCATCGCCCCTGGGTGATCCTTCGCCTGCAGGTAACTCTCAAGGATGGCAAGCGGTATCAGATATTGGGCAAACGACATGAATGTAGGGAACGGGCCGCGAAACGTCGCCGGATCGAAGCCGACTGGCCCTTTGAAGACAAACAGCGCCAGGAAGAATCCGATACGGAAAAACCACGACGCACTGACCACAAGAAAGAAACGCACCGCCCAGCGGCGGTGGGTCCTGAAGTTGCGAGCGATGGCGTGCCGCAGCGCCAGCGCGCCGAATAGCCAGATCAGGATGACGTTAATGGTCGAACCAAGGTGCACGGAGAAGTCGCCGACGCTTCCTCGAATCCAGGTCATGTAGAGACCAGCCACGCTGAGCGTGACCGTGGTCAGCATGTAGATGCGGCCATTCCAGCGGTGAAACGCGGGAAAGCGGCTGCGAATCTGCGGCACAAGCTGCACCGCTCCGGCCAGCATGATGATCATCGCCGAAAACACGTGGGCGCTGACCGCCAGGTTTCCCACGCGATCTCCGGGCACATATCCATGGCTGATGAATCTGCTCCACAATTCGACATTTCCCCGCAGCGCCGTCATTCCATAGAAAGACGCAAGTGCAAAGGCGAAGACCAATTGACCGACGACGGTGACCACAAACCAGAATCGAGTAGCCGCTTTCAGAGCGCTGTCGGCAATGGAATCCAGTTCCAGTCGGTTAGTGATGACAGCGGTGCTCATAACATTTCTCCCAGGAAGATTTCGGTCTAACTTGCGAACCGTGACGGCATGGTTTTCCTGACTTTGTTCCTAGATCGGCCCTTGACACCGGCGCAGCCGCACCGCGGCCGCGAGGAAAGCGACCGCGAGCAGCAATCCGATCCAAAGGCCGGGGCTGATGAGAAATCCAACCAGATTGGAATGGACCATGTGGCCGGCGGCATCGCCCGACATTGACATGTCAAACTCTTTCGGCCCGCTAAAGCGATACTCCAGCAGCGCAAGGATGTGGTGGGTGCGAAAAACAAACCTCTCGATGATGCAGAGCGCCGCAGGAGGCAGCGCAACCCACAGAAATGTTGCGCGCCGCGCCCAGGCTGAGATCAGCAACATCCAGGTATAGATCGGCGCATACCACAGGATGTGCACGGTTACCAGGTGGTAAAGCAGTCCCATTGACTCCCGGAACAACGACGCGTGCGCCCAAAGGGCCGAGACATCCATGCTGCTTCCCGCCAAAACCAGCGTGCCCAGCACCAGCATGATGAACTGGGTTGCGACCGTAATGGCGAAGCTGACCACCGGCAAAACGATGAAGGGAATGCTCGCCTTCGAGAGCACAACGGTAAGATCGGAAACCGGCAGCGACTTCCAGAAAAGGATGCTGCGATCGCGGCGCTCCGCGTGCAGCGCCTCCATACAATAGATCATTCCTACAACAAAGGCGGCGCCCAAAATCAAGGCCGTCGCGAAGCTGAGAGGTTCTTCGAGGACCGTGCGCCGCTGCACCAGGTCAGAAGTCGTCAGGGCGCGGCCGATGGAGGCGATGAGAAATCCCAGCAACGCAACGCCGGCCAGGATCAGCGGAGCGAGGTAGATGGAGCGATACTCCCACAGTTCGCGCCGTACCGACCAGTAAAGCGGCCGGGTTGCAGCGGCAACCGCCGGCGCGGCAGCCACGGCATCGTGCATACCATTGCCTTGACGATTCATAAGCCTGCTCCTTGTGCCGCAGGGTTGCTCATCACGGCGACAAACAGGTCCGCGATGCTGGGCGTGCGTACTTCTCCAAAAGCAGCGAGTTGCTCGCGCCCGACTCCGTCGAACAGCAGAATGCTGCGGCCCAGGCCCTGCCGCTCATAAATCGGCTTGAGTGCGCGCGCCTTCGCCGCCTGCTCCGGATTCGCCATCACTTCCACATAGCGGCCATCGAACTCATCCATGGTGCAGTTGAGAACGATGCGGCCGTGGTTGATGAACATGAGGTCGGTCAGCACATGCTGCACTTCTTCCACCTGATGCGTGGTCACCACGATGGTGCGGCTGCGGTCGAAGTAGTCGTTGAGCAGCGAATCGTAGAACTGCTTGCGATATAAAATGTCGAGGCCCAGGGTGGGCTCGTCCAGCACCAGCAGTCGCGCGTCGATCGCCATTACCAAGGCGAGATGCAGCTGCGCCACCATGCCCTTCGACAACTCCCTGACCTTGCTATTGCGGTGGATTGTGGTCCGGGCAAGGAAGCCTTCCGCCTTCGCTCGATCGAAGCGCGGATGCACGCCGGCGAGATATTCGAGCGCCTGGGAAACGCGCATCCAGCGCGGCAGCACGGCGACATCGGCAATAAAACAGACGTCGCGCATCAGTTGATCGCGTTCGGTCCAGGGATTGCGCCCTAGCACCTTCAACTCGCCCTGATAAGACGTAAGGCCGAGCATGGCGTTGAGCGCGGTCGTCTTGCCGGCGCCGTTGGGACCGATGAGTCCGAGGATGCGACCCTCCTCGATCCGCAGATTGATCCCGTCCAACGCCACCGTCGCGCCGAAGGCCTTGCGCAGGCCGCGTGCTTCTATGCATGCCATAGCGTCAGCGCTCCTCCTTGCCGGGATCCGGCTTCGCTTGGCCGTTCGCGCTGGCTTCGAGCAATTCTTCCTTGGTGAGCCCAAGCCGTTGAATGGTCGCCTGCACCCGCGGCCATTCTTCGGCGAGGAACTTCTGGCGTTCCCCCCGCAGCAGCAGCTTGCGCGCGCCGGCCATGACAAACATGCCCAGCCCACGCCTTTTCTCGACCAGCTGCTCGTCCACCAGTTGCTGATACCCCTTCAGAACCGTTAGCGGATTGACGCGATACTCGGCCGCGACGTTGCGCACCGAGGGCAGCGGATCGCCTTCCTTGAGCACGCCGTCGAGGATCATCGCCACCACGCGGTCCCGGAGTTGGCGGTAAATCGGCTGATTGTCGTTCCATTCGAGATCCATCCTGTTTCCTGAGTCGTTCTGATTCGTCGTGCTTACTTACTTTGTGCGTTGCAGGTCGAAGTGCGCGTGCATCGGCTTGTCGCCAGGCATCATGTAGGTCCAGTCTTCGGTGTGGTGGTTGGCATCAATCGCCGTGAACACAACGTGGTGCATGTGTCCGTATTCCGTGCTGCCGGAGACGTCCACAAAATCGAACTCCACGGTCTTGCCGTCGAGCGAGCCTTTGCCGCTCATGCGCGGGCGGTTGCCGGCGTCGCAATAGTGGGTGAGGAGCAACTGGCTGCCGTCAAGGTAGAACATCGTGACGGGATGGTCATAGTGCGACGGATCCTCGGGCGTTCCCACTTCCTGCATTTCGTGGACGATGGCGTGTCCGCGGGACGTCACGCGCATGGAAATATGCATAAGCTTGTCCATATCGGGCACGGGTGGGACGACGGTGACCTTGCCTTCCCAGCTGCCGGCCAGGGTTTTCATCTCGTCGAAAGACGTTTGCGCGTTGGATTGGGCGAAAGCCGCAGTTGTGAGCAACAGAAGCGCGGCGGCGATTGTCATGCGAACGGATATCATGTGGGTTCTCCTTGGTCGAGGGTGCTCCTGGCCAATCCTCGATCTATAGTGTTATACTTAACTATAACACTATACTACATGTCAAGAGATTTCTTGATTGTTAAAGTAGCACTTTATTATCAGTATTTTGCAGAGATAACCGTTGACATGCCGGGTGGAGGAGGTAAAATCGGAAGCTGTTTTCCACAGGTATCCCAACGAGCCCAGTTCATCCCGAAGGGCCGCGTTCTCATCAGTGGGCCTTGGGATGACTCAGAAACAGGCGGAGGGCGATTACAGATTGCGCTTAGTCCACTGATCGATGCGGTCCAGGGCTTTGTTCAGGTTCTCCTGTGAATTGGCGATGCTGAAGCGCAAATAGCCTTCGCCGAAATCCCCGAATGAAGTGCCCGACAGGCACGCCACGCCGGCTTCTTCGAGCAGCGCATCGGCCAGCTTTTTCGACTTCCATCCGGTCTTCGTAATATTGGGGAACACGTAGAATGCACCCTTGGGCATGCGGCACGAGAAGCCCTTAATGCCGTTCAGTCCGGCGACGAATACATCGCGGCGCTTCTGGAATTCCGCTCGCATGTGCTCAACCGACGACTGGTCGCCGCGAATGGCTTCCACCCCGGCTACCTGGGTGAAGCTGGCGGTGCAGGAATTCGAGTTGGTCATCAGGCGCGTAATATGAGTCGCCAGATCGCGCCGCATTACGCCGTAGCCCATGCGCCATCCGGTCATCGCATACGTCTTTGAGAAGCCATCGAGCAGGATGGTGCGGTCCTTGAATCCGGGCAGCGACAAGATCGAGTGGTGCTCGCCATCGAAGATCAGGCGGCTGTAAATTTCGTCCGACAGGACAAGAATGTTGCGATCGCCAATAGCATCGGCGATGGATTGAATGTCCTCGCGGCTTAACACGCCGCCGGTGGGATTGTGCGGCGAATTGATAATGATGAGCTTGGTACGGTCGGTGATGCTCGAAGCTAGCTGGTCCACATCCAGGGCAAAATCCCGCTCTTCCTGCAGCCGGACCGGCACGGCCCTGCCGCCGACATAGTTGATCATAGATTCATAAATTGGGAAGCCAGGGTTGGGATAGATGACTTCATCGCCCTCGTCCGCCAGCGCCAGGATGGTGAAGAAAATGATCGGCTTGCCACCCGGAACCACGACGACTTCTTCGGGAGCAATCGGAACGCCGCGGGTGCGGCTGATCTCCTCGGCGATGGCCTGGCGGAGTTCTGTCAGGCCGGCAGAAGGTCCGTAGTGAGTCCAGCCCTTGCGCATGGCGTCGCAGCCAGCCTCGATGACGTTTTTGGGCGTGTCGAAGTCGGGCTCGCCGATTTCCAGATGCACGATATCCTTGCCCTGGCGCTCGAGGGCGCGGGCACGGTTCAGGACTTCGAAGGCAGTCTCGGTGCCAAGGCGCGACATGCGCCGGGCAAGGCGAAGTTCGTGCTGGGTGGCTTGGTCCATGGTCGCAAGAGCCGTCATTGTAGTTCCTCCCGGGCTAGGCCGGCTGGCCGCACCTGACATTATGCCACTTTTGGCCCTGGTAGCGCGGTGCTATCTGGGGCGGACACTCCTGTCCCCCGGGGTTGATTTTCGTCACTGGGTCGGATAAGAGTGTCCGACCCACACGTATCCACTCACACGTATCATGGTTGGTTATGTTTTCCAGACGAACAGAGTGGAAGCTGACGCCGAATCGCTTCACGGAAGCGCAGCGGGACATGGAGGCGGCGGGAGCGAAATTGCTGGACCTGACCATCTCCAACCCGACGCGCGCCGAACTTCATTACGACGGCGAAGCGATCCTGCAGGCGCTGGTGAATCCAGCGGCGCTGGACTACGATCCACAGCCCAAGGGCCTGCTCGCGGCGCGGCAGGCCGTGGCTGCCTATTATCGCAAGCAGCACGAGGAGTTCGATTTTGATCCGGAGTCGGTGATCCTCACGACCAGCACCAGCGAGGGATATTCCTATGTCTTCCGCCTGCTGTGCAATCCGGAGGATGAAGTTCTGGTGCCCAAACCCAGCTATCCCCTATTCGAGTTTCTGGCGGACCTGCAGGATGTGAAGTTAGTGCCGTATCCGTTGCTCTACGATCATGGCTGGCAAACGGATTTTGCGGCGCTGTACAAAGCTGTAAATCATCGCACGCGCGCGGTGGTCGCCGTGCACCCCAACAATCCCACCGGTTCGTTCGTAACCAGCGAAGAGCGCGCCTCGCTGAACGCATTTTGCCGCGAGTACAAGCTGGCGCTGGTCGTGGACGAAGTTTTTCTCGACTATGCGCACGACGGCGTGGCGCGGCCGAGTTTCGCGGTGAATCGGGAGGTTCTGACCTTCACCCTGAGTGGTCTGTCAAAAATCTCCGGCTTGCCGCAGATGAAGCTGGCGTGGGTTGTGGCCGGCGGCCCGCCCGATGCGGTCAGCGCCGCGATCGCGCGCCTGGAGGTCATTGCCGACACCTACCTTTCCATGAATGCTCCAATCCAATTGGCTGCGCCGGCATTTCTGGGGCAGCGGCAGATGATCCAGCCGCTGCTGCTGGATCGGGTGCGGGCGAACCTGGCGGAGCTGGATCGTCAGTTGAGCAAGCAAAAAACCTGCCAGCGGCTGGAGGTTGAAGGCGGCTGGTACGCAGTGCTGCGCGTACCAGCCACGCAATCCGATGAAGACCTGGCTATCGAAATTCTGCGCAAGGCTTCGGTGCTGGTGCATCCCGGGCATTTCTATGATTTTCCGAGAGATGGATATTTGATTGTGAGTTTGATCACGCCGCCGGCGGCGTTTCGGGAAGGGATAGTGCGGGTGATGGAGCTGGACCTCGGCGCCGAAAGGCAACCTTGATCGCGGCGGTAAACCGCTGCCCCACCTAAGCCCGGACGGCTCTGGGGCCTCTGGTCTCTTGATTCGGCTGCAGGTTCCATCGAAATCGAGACCTAGTCAAGTGTATCATTCAATGAACATGACACTTTTCACGGTTCTCTCGCAGGTAATGTCCCAATTTTAGGGATAATCACTGTGACTCAACTGACTACAGAGCGTAGAGTTTCTGGTTCCAGTCAGATTAATGACGGTCGGAAAAGAGCCTAGATTATCCACTTGATACAGCGGAGGGCTGCTCTATGGGCGAAATGCCATCACCACCTGCTGGAGGGTCGGAATCAAGCATTGTTCACTTTATTCTCGATCATCCCAAGCTGTGGGGGGTTGTGACGCTACTGGCAATAGCGCCCACATTTGCCCCAAAGGTCAGCTCTGGGGCAGTCTGGTTCTGCTTGGTCTGTGCGGAAATAACTACGGTGGCACTGGCTTCGAGCATCGCCAAGAAGTTCGATGGCTCCCGGATAATCTGGGCGCTGACTACAGGCCTGCTGTCCTTGATCTTGTTCGTTTGGTACGGGCTTTGGCTGACTACAGACAAGACATCGGCAAATGTAACGTCGCCCAGTCAGGCTACGAAGCAGCCTGACACCGCGCCGAAAATGAAGGCGCACATATTCGGCATCAGTGTTGTAGAGATGCCAGACAATCAACAGACTGGCATGGCTCTAGTCCAAGTCACGGTTACGAACATCGGACCACCTAGCGCGGCTATCAATTGGCAAGTCAGTGCGAAGCTAATGGACGGCGAGACTGTAAGGGCAGAAATTCTCAACAGGCCTTGTTGGTTGTGGAGCACGAATCGGAGGTATCACATGGCCGTCCCCACGAGTCACTACTTGCAGAACAAGACTGATCCTATTCCAACGGGCGGGACTCTGACGGGTTCTCTCTGCGCGAGATTCAACAATGTGACGAGAAATAATTTGGAAATCGCTGGCATCCCATTTACAGCGAGTTTCGAGGACGCCGAAGGGAACAGATATGCGGACACTTGGGGGCTTCCGGGGGAAATGAACGGACCGCCGCCGCACTAACGGGCGATCGGTTAACCGTTTACGCGCCTTTGGTGAATTCCTCGTATTCACTGTTCTCGGATTTCGACGGTGTTTGCTTCTGCTTCACTGTTTTCCTCGGCGGGTTCGATTTGCGAAAACACGATGTTCTTTTCGATGCGTTTGAAAAATCCGTCAATACTGGTATCTCCTTCCAAATGTCTCGCTATGAAATAGCTACACAGGTCTGCCAACTGAATCCCTACCGACGACTTGGAATCTCCAAAGTACATATCGTCATGAAGGTGGTAGAGGCGGTCGCTTGATTCCCCGCCGATACGATAGCGTGACCGCAGCTTTCTAAAAGAGCGTTGCAAAATGGCCTTGGATTTTCCGTCGCAGTCATCGGCGATCAGAAGCACCATCATTTCCCCCAGTATGCTCTCTATCACGCGAGATTTATCTACGTCAGTGAGCGGCGGGATTAATCCTCGTCGTTGAACTTCTCCCATGAGCACTGATGACGCATTATTTTCTATCCACTTGTGAACACCCCGAGTGCAAATACGGAACGCTATATCTAGCGGCTCCGCTGATGCGTAAACCTGTTCCCGGAGGCGGTCGAGATTGACGGCTCCGTATATCACAGGGAAACCATCTCTCTCTAGGTGGGAAAGTAGCGCTTCAATCGCAGCAAAACGAACTGCTTGCTCGATACCCTCAAAGACCCCGTGCCCCCCGTACAACTCGCACGCATGAAACTCTGTAAAAGTTTCCAATTTATCTGATGGTAATAACACTTCCGCGAGCGTACTCATTACTATCTCAAGCTCCCGAAACTGCGAATCCTTGATGATGACTGACGCCATCACCTGCCACTTGCTTGGTCGTTTTTTTGTGTCCGAATCGTCTAGATAAGCGAGGTACACGAATTACCTCTCTTAGAGCGACTGCCCGATGAACCTTCCTTATCGTTCATCGGTAATATCGTCTGCCCATCACGCTACACCATTGAATGAGGTGAAGTCATTATTGCCCGACTGAGTGTATAGCGGAACGAACGAAGGGGACAATCGTCAGTACCAGAATGCGAGCGAGGGGAAATCAGAAATGGATTTGACCGCGGTTATTGAGCAGTTGCGAAGGAACGAGACCGGGTGGAAAAGCAGCTGTCAGGATTGAACGCGGCACTGACGGCGTTCGTTGGAACGTGCAACAGGGCGGCAAAGCGAACCCTCACGGCGACGGTACGTCGGAAAATCAGCCAGTCCAAGAAAGCCCGGTGGGCACAGAGGAAGGGACAGGCAAGCGCCCAAAACAGAGCGTGCTATGTCAGCGCAACTCCTTCTCCCGAACTGCTATACTTTCGCGCTATGACCGACATCGACTCTTACAAACCCGGCTCCTTCTGCTGGGTTGAACTCGGCACCACGGACCAGAATGCGGCCAAGCGCTTCTACGGCGAGCTATTCGGATGGGTCGCGAACGACATGCCGATGGGGCCGGAAGGCGTGTACACCATCTTCAAGTTGAATGGCCGCGATGCCGCTGCAGGCTACACTTTGCGTCAGGATCAGCGGGCGCGCGGAGTTCCGCCGCACTGGATCCTCTATGTAACCGTCGAGAGCGCCGATGCCAAGGCGGGGCAGGCCGCAAAAGCGGGCGGAACTGTGTTGGCCGGGCCTTTCGATGTGATGGATGTGGGGCGCATGGCGGTCTTAACGGATCCCACGGGCGCTGCTTTTTGCGTATGGCAAGCGAAGGGCGGCAAAGCGAACGGCCTCGCGGATGTGGATGGAACTCTCTGCTGGGCGGATCTCAATACACCCGATCCCGACCGCGCCGGCAAATTCTACGGCGAGCTATTTGGCTGGAAGTTCACCAAAGACACCGATGACGATCCGCCCAGCGGCTACCTGCACATTCAGAATGGTGGTGATTTCATCGGCGGCCTTCCGCCGGTCACGGCGCGCAGTTCGCAGATGCCGGCTCACTGGCTTCCCTATTTTCAGATTTCCAACTGTGATGCGACTGCGGCGAAAGCGAGACAGCTTGGAGCGAAGTTCTATCTGGATCCGATGACGCTGGAAGATGTCGGCCGCTTTGCGGTTCTCGCCGATCCTCAAGGCGCTGTGTTCGCGATCTTTCAATCGGGACGCAAAGGATAGTCTTCTCGTCGGTGAGTTCCCGATAAACTCCAAACGACAAGAGCCAAATATTGACGGGAAGCCTGGCTGGAGGACATTGCGGCGCGCCTTCAAGGCCGCGCCGCATCCCTAACGGAGGAGTTCTTAAAACGAGTAGATCAAATCAAACTGCAAGCGGATAGATTGCGCCCGCCCGCAGGGTGCCACAAGCTCGCGCGAGAAAATCGCGCTGTGCAATCATCGATTCAACTCTTTTCCCCTGATTGTAATCACATTCGATCGAGCCGCCGGCGGCAACGCACATGTTTTCGCCGGCGGCCTCAATCGCGGAGGAGCATCGCCCCTGAGATCAAAAGGCTGGCGCGGCGCCCAAAGCCGCGCCTTTGCCGAGGGAGAGCAAGTCCGCGTCGCGTTAGAACGAATAAATCAAATCAAACTGCAAGCGGTTCAGGTACGGTTCTTCCTGACCCGCCTTGGTGATGGAGGCGATGCTGCTGTAGTTGTTGAACAGAGCGGCATTGTTCTCCAGGTTTGTGTTCAAAGTACGGCCGCGCCACCAAGTGAAGCTGGCCAGAGTGTTCGCGCGCAGTTTCCACAAAGCGTAAACACGGTTCTGCAGAATGTTCGTCGGCGCCCGCTGATCGCTTTCCACGAATGACGCGATCGCCGCGTCCTGTTCTTCGCGATACCACGAATAGCCGAACTGCACGTCGTTGCGGTTCCGCGTCTGGCCCAGGCTGAAGTCGAAGCCGTACTCTTTGTTCTGGCTGCCCAGGTTGGTAAGCACCTTGCCCTTAGTATTCAACGGATGAGTTTCGGCGTCCGGATTGTCGAGGAATTCAAGCAGCAAATTGATGGGCAGGCGCGCGATGCCATCCTGAATTTTATTGTTCAGGATGAAGTCCACATAGTTGTATCCCGAGTAGAAGTGCGCCAGCCCCTTGGCGTCAATGTAAGTGGCGTTGGTCATGCCGTTGGGCGCAAACACACACGGTGGGAAGCTTGAAAAGCCCAGGCCCTTGGCGCAACCCTGGCCTTCGCCGCCGATCGGAATGCCAGTGATCGGCGTGGTGGTTCCGCTGGGTAGATAGCCTGTACTGGTCGCCTGGGTCGCGAACGCGCTTTCCTGCAGGATGGCGTCGGGCCGGTTCCACTTCAAACTCAGCAGGGACGGTGTCGTCGTCCATGGGCCGAACTGGAAGCGCGCCGAGACCTGGCCGCCCAGCGCGAAGGAGTCTTGTGAGGGAAGGCCTACCTTGCCGTTAGCTTCGTTGTACAGCAGTTCGATGGCCTGCGCGGTGAAGTTCTGGACCGGTCCGGAAAAATCGAAAGAGAATTTTTCGTTGAAACCTTCCGGGTTCAGGTCGGGATCGAACGTGACCGATGTACGCTGCCACGGGTAGGGGAACTTTCCGCCCGTGAGCGAGAGCCAGGGATGAGCGACGGGATTGAAGGTAATGAAGCCGCGGTCCAACGCGATGGTCTTGCGGTCGAAGACGTTGGTAAGCGTTTCATTGGTGCTGCTGGGATCGCCGAGCGAACCCGTGGCTAAAGCGAAGCCGGCGATGAAATCCTGGTTCAGTTGGCCGTCCACGCCGAAGCGCACGCGAATGCGGGCGCGATTGCGATCGGGGACATTTTGTTGATCGTAGGATTCACCACGCACGCGCACGTCGCCGCTGAAGCGGAAGCGTCCGACCAGGGCTTCCAGGGCCGTAAGCTGGCGAGCTTGGTCCTGAGTCTTGGTGTTGACCTCAGTGAGGGCAGCTTGCGCCGCGGTTGCGGTCGAGGAAGCCTGCTGAGCTTGTTTCTCAGCCTCTTCCGCAGACTGCTGCGCCTGCGTGGCCGTGGCTTGCGTCTGATCCAAGCCAGTTTGGGCTTTTTGCGCAGCGGCGTTAGCCTGCTGGGTTGAGTCGAGCAGTTGCTGCAACTGTGACCTCAGTTGGTCCACCAACTGGTTCTGTTGCCGGATCTGCTGCTGTTGTGCGGCCAGGGCATCTTTCAATTCCTTGACGTCCTGAGTTGTGACGGTGTTGGCTGCGGGCTTCTTTTTGGTTGTGGAAGGCGCAGACGATTGCGCGAACAAGGCCGCCGGCGAGATGAACATCGCAATGAACGTCAAGACCGCGGCTGTAACCCTTCGTGAAGTGGCTTGCATAGTGAATTGAGCTCCTGTTAAGTGTTTGGCAAAGTTTGAAAGCTGCAACGGCGACCGCTGGGTTTAACTCACTGTACCTATTAACTCCATAAACCTACTAGACTTACATGACAGAAACTTACACGATAGAAAGCCACGATATTCGCTGCCTCGGTGAAGAGCCAGGCCCGGGGCCACCCGTCATGCTATGTAGCCGGCGTCAACCCCCATTTGAACTGCAGCCGCCGCTCGATGGTCTTGAACACGAGTCCGTCCACGATGTAACCGATGGCGATGATGAGAATCATGACCGCAATCACTTGGCTCATATCGTTCAGATCGCGCCCCATCATCAGCAGTTGACCGAGACCGAGGCTGACGAAAATCATTTCTCCGGAAATCAGCGAGCGCCAGGCGAAAGCCCATCCTTGCTTGAGGCCGGACAGGATGTATGGCAGGCTTGCCGGCAAAAGCACATACCAGAAAAGTTGGAAACCGCGCGCGCCGAGATTGCGTCCCGCCATGCCATAAATCTTGGGCATTTGTTGGCGTCCAGCCTCCATGGCAATCGTTACCGATAACAGTGACCCCATCACCACCACAAAGAGGATTGCCTTTTCCGTCAGGCCGAACCAGAGCACGGCCAGGGGCAGCCAGCAGATACTGGGCAGGCTTTGCAGGCTGACCAGCAACCCGCCCATCGTCTCTTCCAGGAACTTGTTACTCGCCACGCCCAGGCCGAGAATCATGCCCAACACCACCGACAAGCCATAGCCGATCAGCATGCGCTTCATGCTGACTGCGATGGCGATCCAGAAACTGTGATCGGCAAAACCCGCCCATAAAGACTCGAACACTCCTTGCGGCGTGGGGAAAACATAAGGCGGCCAGATCTTCAGCTTCGCCAGGATCACCCAGACGGCCACCAGCGCGGTGTAGAAAATCGCGTGTTTTGCCAACCGTTTCATTGAGAACTTCCTTTAACCCTTAAGACGCACTTCCCTGCTGAGCTGCACTCGGCGGCTTATTGCTGATCCGCAGCTTTGCAGCGGTTCGCGATCGTCCGCACGTCGGTCTGCACGTTGGCCACCTGCAGCGGCGTCCCATCTACATTGTGCACGGTATCACTGGGATTGCTGCCTGCCTTTTCGGATCGGATGCCGGTCTTAATGGAGCCCGGCAGAATGCGTCCCTTGACCTCGACCTGGTGATGGACAAGCTTGTCGAGCTTGCTGCCGACGCCCTTGAGGACATACGGCAAATTCGACTGCTCCTCAACCAGCACGTAGTTGCCGCGGGAACGATCCAGGCATCCACGGACGGTGGTGGTGCCCTGTGCCGGTGCAGGCGATTGCTGGGCGAATGCTGCGCACCCCGCCAGCAAGGTAACCGCAAGTGAAGTCTTTACTTGGTTCATATTCGTTCTCTCCCTTAACGCCTTTCCATTGAAATCAACGGCTCGTGCGATGCATATTCGACGCTCAACGACTTGTTGATTTCCTCGCGTAAATCGTCGAGAATTTCACGGGCACTGCTGGCCACAGTCACATCTTCAAGATGGCGCGGCCGGGGCAGGTCAATCGGGTATTCCTGCTTCACGCGACCCGGGCGGAAAGTCAACAGGGTCACGCGATCACCCAGCCGCACAGCCTCGCGCACATTATGGGTTACGAAGATGATGGTGCGGCCCGTCTCCGCCCAGATGCGCTCCAGCTCGTCATGCAACAAATCGCGGGTTTGCGCGTCGAGTGCGGCAAAAGGTTCGTCCATGAGCAGGACATCCGGCTCGGTCGCCAGCGCGCGGGCCAGCGCCACTCTTTGCCGCATACCACCCGAAAGCTGATGCGTATAGCTGTTCTTGAACTGGGCCAGGTGCACCAGGCGCAGATAATGCTCGGTTTTTTCCTGCCGCTCCGCCTTGGCAATGCCCTTCATCTTCATGCCGAACTCAACATTTTCGCTCACCTTCAGCCAGGGGAAAAGACCGAGTTCCTGAAAAATGAGAATGCGGTCGGTGCCAGGGCCTTGGGCAGCCTTGCCATCCATGAGAACGCTGCCTGCGGTTGCCTGTTGCAGGCCGGCGATCAGATGGAGCAACGTAGACTTCCCGCAGCCCGAGGGGCCCACAATGCATAGAAATTCGCCAGACCTGACTTGCAAATTGATATTGTCGAGCGCCAGCAAACGCGTGCCATCATTCGTTCTGTAGCTGAGAGAAATCCCCTGCAGGCAGACCTTGGGCGTAGCGAGCCGATCGGAGTGAAGTCGCGATCCAGCCGCGGTTTTCCAAGGTCTGACACCGCTGCGCACGGGGCGGAGATGTTCGGTCGTTAAGGGAGAACGAACTGCGGGATTGGGCGTCATGGGATAGCCTGTTTTCCTTTTTCTTTCAGCACCTGATTCAAGAGCGATAAGTCGTAGATCCCGGACAGGTCGGGCATTTGTCTTCCCAGGAATCCGGCTTCAAACGCGGAATGGGCTGAACTGAGCAGCGAACTGCGCAGGGGATCGTAGGTGATTTGCAGCCTGCCGAAGGCTTCGTCCAGCACGGCCGGTGAGAGTGCCTTGCCAGTTTCGCGCTGAATTTGCTCGTTCAGAATTTTCCTGGACTCAGTCAAATGTGCGTTGATCCAGCTGGTGAGTTCCACGTGCGCGGCGAGCCAACTCTTCACAACATCCGGATGCTCATGTAGAAATTTCGTGCTCACGATCAGATTCGTAATCACGAACTGGCCGTTCGGCCACAGATCGCGTTCGTCGAGAAACAGGTGGGCGTTGCCTTCATGAATTAAGCGCGTGGCCCAAGGCTCCGGGGCCCAGGAGGCGTCAAGCTGCTTCTGCAGAAAAAGCGTCAGTTGGTCAGGATTGGCCAGCGGAACCACCTGCACGTCGCCACCTTTGTCGGTGGATTTCATACCGTGCGCTTTAAGCCAGGCGCGCAGAGCGACATCCTGCGTGTTGCCGAGTTGCGGCGAGGCCACCCGCTTGCCATGAAAATCGTCAGGCTTCTGAATTCCGGAGTCGTTGCGCACCACCAGAGCCACCCCGCCGCTGGCTGCGCCGGCGATGACGCGCAGCGCCTCTCCGTTAGAACGCACATAACCGGCGATGGTCGGATTCGGCCCGATGTAGGCCATGTCAATGGCGCCGGAGAACAGCGCCTCGATCGCCGAAGGGCCGGCATTGAAGCTGGTCCACTGAATCTTGGTGTTGGAGCCTAGGGCTTTGTCGAACCATCCATTGGCCTTGCCGACCATGGCCTGCGCGTGCGTGATGTTGGGAAAGGCGCCAACGCGAATCGTGGTCTGGCTGAAAGCGAAGAGGCTGCTAACACAAGCCAGGGCCCCAAGAAAAGTGAGGCGCTTGATCATCGCCCCGACTCCCGGCCGCCACCCACGACCATGGGCAGGACGCTAGACTCGTCAGATTTTTTCTTGCGCCGCTTGCCGGACTTCGCACCATCCCCGCCCTTGCCATTCAAAATGTCGGCGAGCGTAGTGTGCTCCAGAATGCGGGCGGCGGCATTGCGGACCTCAAGAAATACTTTGTAGAGCGCCCGATGTTCGACGTCGCGGTCAATCAAGCTGCGCAATTGCTCGGCGTCGCCGAAGGGCGCGAGCGGACCGTCAATCAGGCGGATGATTTCGCTGAGGCGAATTTCGTCCGGTGCGCGGCGTAATTGGTAACCGCCCTTGGCGCCGCGCACGCTCTCGACGATGCGCGCGTTCTTCAGTTCCAGAAGAATCAGTTCCAGGAATTTTTCCGGCAGCCCCTCTTCGTAAGCGATATCGCGGATGCGAATGGCGCCCTGGTTGTAGCGGCGGGCCAGCATCATCATGGCTTGCAGAGCGTAGAGACCTTTTTGCGAAATTTTCATGGCCGACAGTATGCCACAAAACTCTATGGATGTAATAGAGTTTATTGACATGCGGGACATTAGCAATCGCGATGCCACCCAACATAGGGCGGCGGCGCCGAGCAAGTAATTGTGCAGCAATCACTTACACTGGCTAGTTCAGGTGGTTCCGCAAGGTGAAGGTGCATCCCTTTGCGCATCAGAGGCAAGAATTGTGGCCCGCGACGTCCGCGCAGCGTCTGCTTCTTGTGATCAATAAATATGGTTTTGACTCGCGCCTGAGCCGGGGAGATACTTGGAGCCGCCATTTTGGAGGAATATGAAGCGGCCTGCTGATCTGCCTGAATCGCTGTCTCACCGGCTCAATGCCTATGCCCTTGCAGCGAGTGCAGCAGGAGTGGGGATGTTGGCGCTAGTTCCGCCAAACGAACCTGTGATTCTGGGAGGGGCGGCTCTCGCGGGTATATTCGCTTTTTCAGAATCGGCCCACGCGAAGATTGTTTATACGCGGGACGACCGGTGGCTACAATTGGGTGATTTTAGCGGGGGCTCAAATCGTTGCCGAAGGTCGAACACACTACCATTGGACTTGAACCACGACGGCACCCGAGACTTTACCCTGTGTTCCTGGGCTGCCAAGAGCAGTGCGGCATTATCGGTTCTGCCTGGGCTCCCACATAGACATTCGCGTCCCAAGAATATGATCGCACAAGTCAGGAACTGTTGGGAGACATTGCAAGGTGGAACCCGTTGCGGTTATGTGCCCGCACCACTGAAATACGGCGCCAAGATAGGGGGGAAGGAAAAGTGGGCTCAAGACCGCTCCATCAGGAACTGCCGGTGGTATGAGACTACGCAGAGTCCGTTCATGTCTTGCGCTGGAGCTTGGAGCCTGAATAAAGGAGAGGACGCCTATCTCGGCTTTAAGTTCCAAATCAAAGGGAAGACGCACTACGGATGGGAGCATGCGGTGATTGCTTACAACGGCAGCACTTCTGAACTGCACTCGGTAGGCTATGCCTACGAGAGCATCCCTAACAAGCCGATCCTCGCAGGCAAGACCAAGGGATCCGATGTGATCATCCCTCCGCCGCCCACACTTCGTCATCTGGCGCGCGGCGCGTCTGCGATTCCGAGTTGGCGAGCAAGGGAGACGAAATGAAGCGCGAATCGAAGCATCTGGCGTCGTCATTGGAACATCGGCTGAGCGGATATGCACTCGCAGTGAGTGCGGCGGGAGTGAGCCTGCTGGCTTTGGCCCAGCCATCGGAGGCCAAGATTGTTTACACGAAGGCGCACAAAGTCATCGGAGAAAATAGTAGCTTCCTCCTGGACCTCAACCAGGATGGAGCCGCCGATTTCGGCTTTTCCAACTACTATCACGAATACACGAGCAGAGGGAGCGCCAAGCTAGTCATCACGCCTGCGAAACAAGCGGGCGTCATGCGCCACGCTGCTCCGCTATCACAGGGAGTCAGAATCGGACCGGGCAGGAATTTTTATGAACGCCCGAAAAACATGGCGTCCTACGTGCGATTTTGCACACGCACCACTCAAGGAACCTCCTTCTGCCGAACGGCAACCGACGGGGATTGGGTGAACGTGGCACACCACTATTTGGGACTGAGGTTTGTGATCAACGGAATGTCTCATTACGGGTGGGCCCGGTTTAACGTGAATGTGGCGCGCCATAGGATCACCGCTACTCTGACCGGCTACGCCTACGAGACCATCCCCAACAAAGCCATTATCGCAGGCAAGACTAAAGGCCCGGATGTCATCACGCTGCAAAACCCGAGCCTCGGCCATCTGGCGCGCGGCGCATCGGCGATGCGGGCCTGGCGGGGAGCCAGCGCGGCAAAATAACTCACCATGACTTCAGGAATTTGCTTCTTTCAGTCGTAAGATTTGCACCGTAATATTGTCGGGCCCGCCGCGCGACCGCGCCAAATCAATGAGTCCGCGGCATGCTTCCGCTGGGGTTGCGGTCGCAACCGCGGCCTGCAATTCAGGTTCGCTCACCAGGCCCCACAAGCCGTCCGTACAGAGAATCACCACATCGCCTTTTTCAATCGCGACGGGATGCTCAGGCACATCGGGCGAGACCTCTTCCCCAGCGCCGAGAGCGGCGGTGAGAATATGCCGTTGCGGGTGCGCTTCAGCTTCGCGCAGGCTGAGGACGCCGCTTTCCACCAGGCGGCCTACATAAGAGTGATCGTGGGTGAGCCGCGAGATTTTGCCGTCACGCAACAGGTATAGACGGCTGTCTCCTATATGCGCGTAATACAGTTGGTCGCGCAGAAGGGCGATCGCTGTGGCCGTCGTGCCCATGCCCTGCAATGCAGGATTCTTGCGGGCATATTGTTGAATGCGCTCGTGGGCAGTGGCGAACCCGGCCACTAGCAATGCTTGCGGTGTACTGTCGGAGGGTTGAGCGTAGATTGCTTCGACGGTTTGGACAGCGATCCGGCTGGCTTCCTGGCCGCCCTCATGGCCGCCCATGCCATCGGCCACCATGGCAAGGCGGCCCTTGCGTTCGAATTGTTCGTCGCTCTCCGGCTCCCAATACAGGCAGCGGTCTTCGTTATTATCGCGCTGGCAGCCTACATCGGTCAGGCTCGCCATTTCGATACCCGGTCGAATGCGCATGAAACTTCGGATTATACCGGGCCGGGGCGAATTTGGTCTTGCCGCAGAGCCAGAGCGGGGATTCAGAGCCTTGCAAAGCACGGAACCTGCATGGCGGCGCACTTTGCCGAGGCAAAGCCCGCGAAACAGCTTTACAGCGGGTGTACAATGGCAGGCAATATCATGCGGTGCCGGGGTGCACCGTGGCGGCAACCAGTTTTTACGAAGCGTCTGCACCGCGTGAAAAGCTCGGGGAGGCAAACATGAAGTATCGCGGCCTGCTCGTTCCCCTCATTCTGCTGCTCGTTCCTTGCAGCTCTGCCCAATTTTCAAGCGGCCTGGAAACCACGGGCAACGTCAATGTCCGAGTGACCTTCGACGACGGACGCTCCTGCGGCCTGCAACTGCACGTTCAGTTGATGGACAGCAGCAGCACTACGCCGGTCGCCGAAGGTTTTACCAATACTTCGGGAATGGTGGAGTTCTCCAATGTCAGGATCGGCAATTACCACCTGCTCGTTTCCGGGGAGGGCATTGAAACGACTGACAGCGGCCTTTTTGAAGTAGATCCGCGCAAGCTAAGCCAGTATCAGTACGTTTCGGTCAAACGCTCAGGCTCCGACTCGTCCGCCTCGCAGCACAGCGGCGCCACCGTATCGGCCGCCGATCTGAATATTCCGCACAATGCCGAAGCCGAGTTTGTGAAGGCGCGCGAGTACATGGACAAAGAGAATTGGAGTAAAGCTGCCGAGCGGCTGACGAAAGCCATCGGCGCCTATCCAAAATTTGCCGCCGCCTATAACAATCTGGGTGTCGTGTACGGCCGCTTGAACGATCGAGAGCGGGAGCGTCAGGCATTACTCAAGGCGATTGACGTCAACGATCATTTTGCTCCGGCATACGTCAATTTAGCCCGCATGGACATTGTGGACCACAATTTTCCCGAGGCAGAAGCCTTGCTGAATAAGGCGACGGCTTCGGACCCGAATAATCCACAGACGCTGGTCTTGTTAGCGAACGTGCAATTGCTCGACAAGCATTACGACGATGCGATCGCGAGTTGCCACAAAGTTCACGCAACTCCTCAGGATCCCCACGCCTTGGCGCATTATATTGCCGCCCGTGCGTTCGAGCATCAGAATCGCCCAACCGACGCGGCGGCGGAACTCGAAACATTTCTTCAGGAAGAACCGGCCGGGGCGCGCGCGGAAGCTGTAAGGAAAGAACTGGTGGATTTGCAGAATCGGACGCGCTTCTAAGAGCGGCTGGCATCCGGCTGGACAGCCCAGGGCGGCTGTCCCCACGTGTACAGCTTCAGAACATCCCGCCGGTCTTGACGGTCAGAATGCTCAATGCCATCTCAAGCTTGGTGATGGCCTCTTGCAGCTCGGGATGCTCTCCGATCCGCCTGCGCAAAGAGGTCAGCAGTTCATGGGCGCTGGAAACGTGAGCGACGGCGGGCGGATGTTCCGCGCTGGGTTTCGGAGGCTGATTTTCAGATGACATAGGCAAGTGTGGCGCGTGCGCCTAAGCGATTATAGTGCCTTCTCCCGCTCGCCGCCGAATCCGAAATGACAAAGAGGTTCGATTCCAAACGAAGCAGATGCGGCATGAAAAACCCCGCTCTCGAAAGAGCGGGGGATTTAGTGTGGAAAAAGTAATGAAGAACTACTTCTTCGGGGTCGCTTCGAAGCCGGTGCCGCCGAATACGCCTCCGCCCCAACGGCCAACGATGACATCCTTATCGTTCAGGCCGTCAGCGCGGGTATCGGCGCCCTCGGGATCGTCCAGGGTGCTGTACTTTCCGCCCTTGAGCAGGAAGCCGTGGGTGGCGCCCGCGGAGTCATAATACGTGCCGTCAACGTCGCCCGCAGTGTTGATGGCGTGGATGACCGTGCCCGGCGAGGCCGAGTTGGGGTCGCTGACCTTTTTGTACTTCTTGCCGGTCAGAATGAAAGCATCGTAGGTGCCGGCGGTGTTAAGCGCATACACCGTGATCTGGCCCTTGTTGTTGATGCCCCACGCAACCGTGGTGTTGTCCTTCGGCACATCAATGCTGGTGTACTTCTTAGCATGCAACAGGAAGCCATGCTGCGCACCGGCTGTGTCGAAGTAGGTTCCCACAACATCGCCCTTGTCGTTGATGCCGTTGGCTTCGGTTCCAAGCGCCTTGGGATAGTTAATCTTTGTGAGCTTGCCTTTAGCGTACATAAAGCCAGTGGGTTCACCTGAAGTTGTCAAGTCGCACCAGCCAACTGCAGCTCCAGCGGAATTGACGCCGTAGAAGGCAGTCGCGGTGGAACCGGGACTGGTTGTGCAACCCTTAACGTCAACCGTGGTCAGTTTCTTCCCGGCCAGGATCATTCCGTGTTGAACGCTGGCGCTGTCAACATAGTCGCCAGCGATGGCGCCGGCATTGTTGAGCCCGTAGGTATCGGTTTCCTGCGCCGTCTTGTTTGCTGTAACATCTTTGTACGTGAAGGTCACCATGGGTGCGGCCGCTGTAGCTGCCGTGGCGCACACCAGCGCCAGCACAAACAGGCCAAGAATATACTTGCTGTTTTTCATTTGGTTCTCTCCTCCTAGAGAAAATTGTCGCTACCGTCCCTGTCTCGAACGCAAGAGATCAGTGGACAGGATGTAACCAAGAAAAATTTCTTCTTTGCCGGCCGAAGGGGCCGACGCCTTACCGCGCTTCGAACTGCGAGGTTCGATCATGTACCTCAGACGAAGCGTCGTGACGGGCCGATCAGTTGCGAAAACGCGCCTCTCGCTTCCACAATGCGGCGGAAAGCCGCATGGCAGCCGCGGTTCGCAATTATCGTCCCGCTGTGGACACAGGGTCAAGATGAAATGTTTTGCACCCTCAGGCGGGGGGCGGATGGTCATGATTCCGGGTCAGTTGGCTCGAAGTTGCGAGAAACCGGGCAGGGCAGACAAGTTGTTCCAGAGCAATTGCCGCAGTGGCGATAGCAAGCTCCGCCGGGAACTCACCTGCCGGCGGTTTTCGGATGTCCGGCGCCGAAAACCCGTAAATCGGTTCCAGTCATCTCCTTCGGTTCGTCGGCTCCCAACATCCCCAAAAGAGTTGGGGAGATATCACGCAGCGAGCCATCCGGTTTCAGCGTGAACTGTTTGCTGTCTTCTGCAATCACAATGAATGGCACCGGGTTGGTCGTATGCGCGGTGTGTGGACCACCCGTGGCGGGGTCAATCATCAATTCAGCGTTTCCGTGATCGGCGGTAATAAGCATCGCGCCGCCGCGCGCACGAACTGCTGGCTCAATGCGACCCAGGCAGGCATCTACAATTTCCACGGCCTTGACGGTGGGCTCAATTTTGCCGGAGTGTCCGACCATGTCGGCGTTAGCGAAGTTCACGATGATGACATCGAAGGCGCTGTCGTTGACAGCTTTGATGACGGCGTCGGCGATGCCGGCGGCAGACATTTCCGGTTTCAGATCGTAGGTGGCAACTTTGGGCGAGGGCACCAGCACGCGGTCTTCGCCGGGGAACGGCTGTTCCACGCCGCCGTTGAAGAAATAAGTTACGTGCGCATATTTCTCCGTCTCGGCAACGCGCAGATTGCGCAGGTTCATCTGCGCCATCACGTTCGCCAGGATGTTATTCAGCGACTCCGGAGGAATCACGACGGGGAGGGAGAAGTTCTTGTCGTATCGCGTCATGCACAGGTAGTGCAGATTCTTAGGGACGCAGTCGCGCGGAATTGCAGCATCGAGATCGTCGGCGCCTGGAAGATCACGCCCGCCTTTTTCGTTGAGAGCGCTGTTGCGGGCGAGGGCGCGCGTGATCTGGCGCACTCGGTCGGCGCGGAAGTTGAAGCAGATGCATGCATCCTCATCGCGAATCGTGGCCAGCGGTTCGCCCTGGCTGTCCACACACACGAAGGGCACGACAAATTCGTCGGTTACGGCGTTGTTGTAGGAATGTTTCATCCCCTGCACCGGGTCGGCGAACTTCGCTCCCTCGCCGTGGACCATCGTGTGGAATGCTTTAGCGATGCGATCCCAGCGGCGGTCGCGATCCATCGCGTAATAGCGGCCGTTCACGGTCGCGATCCGGCCGCAATTGTATTCGCGCATCTTCTGCTGCAGCTGTTCGAGATAGCCCGCGCCGTTGGTGGGCAAGGTGTCTCGGCCGTCCATAAAAGCGTGGACGATCACACGCCCCACGTCTTGCTGCCTGGCCATCTTCAACAATGCGTAAAGATGCGCCTGCTGCGAATGCACGCCGCCATCGGAGACAAGGCCGAACAGATGCAGGCGCCGTTGGCCGCTGCGGGCGTGCTTCATCGCAGCCAGCAAGGCAGGGTGAGAAAAAAACTCGCCGTTCCGGATCAGCAGATCAATGCGCGTGATGTCCATGTGCACGATGCGTCCAGCGCCGATATTGAGATGCCCGACCTCGCTGTTACCCATCTGGCCCTCAGGCAATCCCACATACTTTCCGCTGGTATGAACGAGCGTGTTGGGATATTCGCGCAGCAGGCCGTCGTAGATCGGCTTGCGCGCCAGCGCGATGGCGTTGGCGTGGGTCTCGGCGCGATAGCCCCAGCCGTCGAGGATGACGAGAACGACAGGTTTAGGACGCACGGCAGCTCCTGGGTTTCACGGATTGCGACTAGTGTGCGACGAACCGTATCTCGCCGCGCACAGATGAGCCGGGAAAGCATTAAGGTAACGCCTTCAACCGGCGGTGCGTCAAGTGGCGGGCGTCTGCCGACACTCGATCCTCGCGACGACTTGCAGGGGCGGGAGGAAATTCGCTTGTCGAAAGAATCCGAACAGACATCGCGAACCGTACTTCATCACGAATGCGGCGCACGCTCGATGGGGCATTTCTTCCTACAGATCAGGCCGATGAGACGGGGTAGAAAGTCTCCTTGACGAGGGTTTTGACGGCAACGTAGGATAAGGCACCTGCTGGGCGCTGGCAGTTGGAGCTAAGCTCGCTACTCCAGGCCGGCCCCGTCGTGATTCTCCCGCGCGATAATTCAATAGGAATGGACCTTATGAAGACATCCAGAATCTCGCTGCTCTTGTGGTCAGGAGTTTGCCTGCTTGCATTTTCTCTCGGCGCGGCGGCGCAGACTCCGCCGATGGGCTGGAACAGTTGGAACCATTTCGGCCTGAACCACCATCCGCCAACCGACGCGATGATCCGCGCCCAAGCCAAAGCGATGGTGGATACCGGCATGAAGGATGCCGGCTATACCTACGTCAATATTGACGACGAATGGCAGGGCGGGCGCGACGCCCAGGGAAATATTTTCCCCAATAAGAAGCAGTTTCCGGACGGAATGGGTCCGGTCGCCGATTACGTGCACGGCCTCGGGCTCAAGATTGGTATTTACTCTTCCCCCGGCGCGAAAACCTGTGCCAAGCGCGTGGGAAGCCTGGGCCATGAAGCGCAGGATGCCAACACTTTCGCCGCTTGGGGCATGGACTACTTGAAATATGACTGGTGCAGCGCGACCGGAGATAAGCAGACGACCTTCTACAAGATGTACCAGGCGCTGCAAGACACCGGGCGGCCTTTTGTGTACTCGATCGTGGATTACGGAGAGCAGAAGGTATGGAAGTGGGCTCCCGCAGCTGGCGCGAACCTCTGGCGCACCGGGCCGGACGTTCACGACGATTACTACAACATGGCTGAAACCGGCTTCGACAACAACGGGCTGGAGAAGTATTCCGGGCCGACCGTCGGCATCAACAACGCGCCGGGTTGGAACGATCCCGACATGCTGCAGGTTGGCAACGGAGGCATGACGATCAGCCAGTACCGAATGCAGATGAGCCTGTGGAGCATCCTGGCCGCTCCGCTCATCGCTGGCAACGACCTGACTCTGTTGCCGAATCAGCAGGACGGCAATCAGAAGCTGTATCTGGCGATTTTGACCAATCCCGATATCATCGCTGTGGATCAGGATCCGCTCGGACAACAGGGCCGGCGCGTGTGGCAGGAGGGTCCGCAGGAAATCTGGGCAAAAGCGATGTCGGACGGAAGCATTGTGGTTGGAGTCTTCAATCGGGTGCAGGGGAACGTGACAGTTGCCCTTCCCTTCGGCCAGATTGGGGTCAAAGGCACGGTGGACGCGTTCAACCTGTGGGCGGGAAAAGATCTGGGGAACATTCAGAGCGGCTACCCGGTGCCCGTGGCCGGCGAGGATGCCACGATGTTAAGACTGACGCCGGTAAAGTAGGGCCCGATGCATTCCAGTGGCTTCAGCCGCTCTGCGGCTGAAGCCATTTCTTGCTTCTCTTCCGTATGGCCGATGGCTCAGCTCTTGCTGGTCGAGCTTCACTCGACCATTCAAGCGAGGCCCGCTTGTCTCCAGGTTAGCTTCGTCGCTGTTACTGGCCAGACGCTTCCTGCCCCGGGAAGTAGCCGCTGCGAGTTCGCACGGTGAGTTTGGAATAGCCTTTAGCGCGGGCTTCCACGCGAATCGAGCGGTAGCCGCCCACACTTTTCGGCGTGGACGGCTTGTAACCGAGGGTGTATTGATTGCGAATGTCGTGGGCGATGGTGCTGCTGATCGAATCCACTTCATCGAGCGTTTTTGGCAAAAAGGCAATCCCGCCGGTGTGCAAGGCAATCGTCTCCAGGGCGCGCCGGGCACGATGGGCTTTCTCCTCGCCCAGCAGCCCAATGGCATAGACCGTCGGCCCATTTTCTTCCTGCAGGCGACGAACAGCTTCCTCGAGATTCTCCCGGCTGGCGTTGTCTTCGCCGTCGGTCACGACGAAGATAACTTTTTTTTGCAGCTTGGCGTGTTTCTTCAGTTCGTCGGCGGTGGCCACAATGGCGTCGTACAACGCTGTCCCGCCTCGCGCTTCGACTTTTTCCAGAGCTTCTTTGAGTAGATTGATGTTGCCGGTAAAGGGCTGGTCCAGGTAATACTCGTCGTTAAAATTCACTACGCAGACCTGATCCTGGGGGTTGCTGGAGCGCACCAGATTCAGCGCAGCCTTGTTGACCTTATCGCGCTTCTCCCGCATTGAGCCGGAATTGTCAATCACGATGCACATCGTGACGGGGATATCTTCGCGCCGGAAGGAAGTAAGCTTCTGCGGCTGGTTGTTCTCGAAAATCGTAAAGGCCTCGCGGCCAAGATTTGTGATCAGCCGATGCTTCTCATCCACGACGGTGGCGTGGAGAACAACTTCCTCGACTTCTTTGCGAAACACGAATGTGCCGCCCTCGTCCGTCGCGGCCTGACCCTGATCTGGAGCGGGAACTGGCTGAGGCTGCTGGGCGGTGGTTTGTCCCACCGGAGTCGCTATTCCAGTTGTCGGGACCTGCACAGGCTGCCCCGGAGTGGCCGTGGGCGCTGCAATCGCCGGTTGCGAAGAAGTGCTGGGAACGGGAGAGGGCGCCGCAGTTTGCTGGGCGCCCGCGATAATACTGAAAACAAAGCTAATCAGCAGGCCGATTAGCCGATTATTCGGTAGGAGCATAGTAACCCGTCTTGGCATAGACACGCAGCGGCGGCAATCCCTTTGGCGGAACCAGCTTCACTTTTATCTTACGCCATTTGCCGTCATGGGCTGGTGTCTTTGGACGGTATCCAAGCACATATTGGTTGCGTAGCTCGATCCCGATTTTTGTAGCTACGTCGGCCAAGTCGTTCGGGTTGTCTATGGTAAAGGCGCGGCCTCCGGTCAGTTCTGCAATATCGCCGAGAAGGCCCGGTCCCAACTGCTCTTCCGGAGTGGCAAAATTGTGATCGTAGATGCCGATGGCGTAAATCAGCGTGTCGGCTTCTTTGACCATGGACTTGATCTCGCCTTCGGTGTAGCGGGAATGATTGTCGCCGCCATCGGAGATGATCAGCAGTGCCTTCTTCTGATATTTTGCCTGGCGCATCTTGCTGATGCCCAGGTAAATCGCGTCCAGCAGCGCGGTTCTGCCTTTGGGAACGGTGTAAACCAGCTTGCCCTGCAGATCCTCGACGGAAGAGGTGAAGTCAGAGACTTCCTCCGGCTTGTCGGCGAAGGTGATAAGAAAGAATTCATCCTGAGGATTGGCAGTTTTGAAGAACTCGATGACGGCCTCGCGGGCACGCTCGATCTTGCTGCTCATGCTGCCACTCATGTCAAAAATCACACCGAGAGAGACCGGAGCGTCCTCGCTGGAGAAATGGCGGATTTCCTCCTGCTCCTTGCCTTCAAAAACCTGGAAATTTTCCTTGTCCAGGCCAGTCACCAGACGGTTCATGGGGTCGGTGATAGTGACAGAAACGAGCACGAGACTCACATCCACTTTGAGCGGCTTGGTGTGTGTCTTGAAGGCGGGATCAACGTTGGCCAGCGGATCGACTCTAGGCGGCTCGATACGCGGCACGACGTGTACGTCTTGCAAGGGAACTTGCGCCCATAGCGGGCTTGGGACGCAGAGAAAAACAGCGAACATCGAAGCGAGGGAAAGTATGAAAGCCGCAGAACGTTTTCCGGAGCGCATATTACCATCCAAGGTCCGGGAGAGGGCCAAGTCGAGAACTCGATCGAGGCTCAGGGGGCGAGATGACCCGCGCCCACGATAGCGGGCCATAGTTACCTCAATTGAGCTGATCCTACCACAGCTTTGAGGCCGCGGAAACATTGTTTTTTTCGCGTTGCTAAGATGTTCCGGAGCACGCCGAAGTTTGCTCAGCGGCGACCTGCCTCCGGCACTTCGACATTGAATCACCGCGCTGCTTCGTACTTGTCAAACTCTTGTCAAATCTGGCGCTGACCGGCTGACGGCTTAGGATGATTTGTCACACCATGGCCGCCCCTTAACTGTCCGTGCAAATGCACCTGCCTTGCTTGTACAATCCGCTTTCCAGTTATGGCCTACCTTGCTCCTTTTCGTGCCTGGCGTTACGACCCGACGCGGATTGACCTTTCCCGCGTGGTAACGCAGCCTTACGACAAGATCACCCCCGAAATGCAATCCCGTTACTACGATGCCGACCCCTATAACCTGGTGCGCATTATCCTGGGAAAAGCGCAACCCTCCGATCGTGCAGCAGAAAATGTTTACACCCGAGCTGCCACATTCTTCCAAGACTGGCGACGGCGAGGTGTCTTTGTGCAGGATCGCGAGCAATCCCTTTACCATTACGAGCAGCATTTCACGCTTCCTGGGCAAACCGCCGAGTTGCGGCGGAGCGGCTTGATCGCATTGGGAAGAATTGAAGACTACGTGGCCGGAATCGTCTTCCGGCACGAGCAAACGCTGGCTAAACCCAAGGCTGATCGCCTGGAACTGCTACGGGCCACCAGAGCCCATTTCGGACAGTTGTTCATGCTCTATAGCGATCCGCAGGCAGAAGTTGATCGCGCGCTCGCTCAAAGCTCCCCGCCGGATATGGAAATCGGGATAGAAATCCGCGACGAATATGATGTTTTGCATCGGCTACGGAAAGTTTCTGATCCCTCTGTCATCTCCTTTGTCCAGGAAAAAATGCGGGATCGAAAGCTGATTATTGCCGACGGCCATCATCGCTACGAGACGGCGCTGAACTACCGGAACGAGCGGCGGGCGGCGGGATTTGAGCGGGAAGATGACCGTTCAGCTCCGCATGACTTCGTCATGATGACCTTTGTGAACATGGACGGCCCGGGAGTGGTGATTCTGCCGACTCACCGCGTGGTGCACGGGCTGGCCTCGTTTTCGGCGGATGAGTTGCGGGCGCGGGCGCGGGCTTATTTCAGCGTGGAGGAAGTGGATCCCAACATAGATGCCGCTCGGGCGATTGGACTTTTGCGCGAAGCCGGCCACGCGGGGACAGCCTTACTCGCGATCGCGGCTGGTCGCGCATTTCTTTTCGACACGCCCAAGGCGCTCGGCTCGGATCGGTTCCGCGGACTTTCACTGAGACAGCAGTCCCTTGATGTGGTTCAGTTGCACAAGTGCCTGCTGGAAAACGTTCTGGGAATCTCCGAAGACGCGATCCGCAATCAGGAGAATGTGAGCTATGTGCGCGATGCCAGTGAGGCTTTGAGCCGCGTGCAGGCAGGAGCGGCGAATGTGGCTTTCCTGATGAATCCCGTACGAATGCGGCAAGTGCGAGATATTGCTTTCGCGGGCGAGGTCCTGCCGCAAAAATCCACCGATTTTTATCCCAAATTGCTCAGCGGGCTGACAATTTATGCCTTGGACTAGCTATTCCGGCCGCCAACGCCGCGCCAGACATAGCCAGCTACATCTCTACAGTGGGATCTTTGTGCTGCTTGCGGCCGGTTCAACTCTCCTGCTGCTCGGCGTGCCCGACGAGAAACACCTGTCCGTCTATTCCAACGCGGCCAACTATTCCCTGCCGGTAACGGAGCGCAATGGATCCGACTACGTTGGGCTGCTCGAATTGTTCGAACCTCTGGGAACGGTGACCTCAAAGACCGGCGGCGGCGGACACTGGAAGTTCCGCTACTACGAGGTGGAGAGCGAGTTTACGGCGGGCAAGACGCGCGTCAAAGTGCGGGGGAAAGAATTTGATCTGCCGGCGAACTTCCTGCTGGAAAACGGCCGCGGGCTGGTTCCGTTAGCAAGCCTGGAGACTCTCCTGCCCCGCATCCTGGGCGGCCCGGTCACGTTCCACTCGAGTGCCCTCCGCCTGTTCATCGGGAATGTTGCCGTACACTTCACGGCGCAGATGAGCAAGACCGATTCCACAAAGTTAGTCATGGATTTCACATCGCCGGTAAATCCAGCCATCTCCACGGAGCCGGGAAAGATACGCATGGTTTTTGCCCATGAGCCGTTGGTGGCGCCGGGAACGCAGTCATTGACGTTCGACAGCAAAACTATCCCATCGGCCAGTTACGAGGAGCGTAATGGCGCCGCGGAAATCGTGATTGCCAGCAGTGTGCCGCTGCTGGCAACGTTCGCGAACGACGGGCGCACCATTGTCCTGGGTCCGCCGCCGGCGACTGCGGCGCAAACACCACAACCCAACCAACCTGCTCCACAAGCTTCAGCGCCGCCGCAAATGCTGGCAAGCACCGGCCCTGCGGCAATCCGAAGCCGCCAGATCGTCATCGACCCCAGCCATGGCGGCGAGGAGCGCGGCGCGGTGTTAAGCGATCAATTGGTCGAAAAAGATATCACGCTGGCCTTCGCCCGCCGCTTGCGCCTGGAGTTGGCGACGCGGGGAATCACAGCCTTGCTGTTACGCGATGCCGATAACACCCTCAGCCTGGATCAGCGCGCGGCTACTACCAATGCCATCCATCCGGCGCTTTATATTTGCCTTCATGCGGCATCGCAGGGAAATGGGGTTCGACTCTACGCGCCTTTGCTCTCAGGTCCGGGGGAAAATCGCGGGCCGTTTCTGGATTGGAACTCCGCGCAGGCGGGGTTCCTCCCAAACAGTCAAGTCGTCCAAGCCGCGTTGGCGGCGGAACTACAAAACCGACGTGTGCCGGTGCGCTCCCTGACCGCAGCATTGCGCCCGTTGAACAACGTCAGTGCTGCCGCATTGGCGGTTGAAATCGCGCCGCCGGGCGACGACGCCTCCCAACTGGATTCTCCCTCCTATCAGCAATTAATTGCAGGAGCGCTGGCTGCCGGCATCACTGCCGCTCGCGAGAGAATCGAGGCTGGACAATGATTCCTCGTCATCTCGTCATCAGCGTGGCGGTGATGCTGGGCATCGCTTTGGGAATGGGCTTCTATGTCTGGCACATGCGCGGCCGAGTGATATCCGGGGCCGCAAGCAACCGCCCGGTGATGCCGCCGGTTTCCGGTCCAACCGAGCAGGTCACGCTCTATGTAGCATACGACGACGCCGGTGTGGTGCGGCCGGTGCAGGCGCGCATTCCGCTTCCTGTGGGGCGGCAACAGCGCGCTGAAGAACTGCTGCAAGCTTTGCTGGGGGTCTATCTGGATAAGAGTTCGCCTCACCCGCTGGGCATGGGGTCGGAAATGCGCGCCGTGTTTCTGGTTGATCCGGGCCTGGCTGTGATTGATCTCAATGCAGCTTTCGCCGATAGTCATCGTTCTGGCGTGCTGGTGGAGGAGTTGACGGTAGCTTCGCTGGTGCAGAGCCTGACGGCCAACGTTCCCGGCATCACGCGCGTGAAGATTCTGGTGGATGGCAAGGAGCGCGAGACGCTGGCGGGACACGCCGATTTGTCGGGCTTCTACGATGCCTCCAGCGTGAATCAATTGGTGGCGCAGATGGCCTCGGGTCAGTAGGTAATGTGGCGCGGACATTCCTGTCCGCGGCCGTTGCTTGAGCGAATCTCTGATAGAACGGCTTTGTCGTTTCGAGGGCAGCGGATCGCCGTTTACGGGCGAATCCGCGGAGTGGAGGGCAGCAATGCCCGCGCTACACAGTCGTCATTTACAATCGCCACTTATGGTTTATCGCTCGGATAACCGCACGCCGGACCAACTCCGCCCGGTCAACATCATCCCCGACTACATCAGTACGGCGGAAGGTTCGGTTCTGATCGAAGTGGGTAACACGCGCGTGATCTGCACCGCTTCGATTGAGGAGACGGTTCCCCAGTTCATGCGCAACAGCGGCCGAGGCTGGATCACGGCTGAATACGCCATGCTTCCCCGCGCTACCTTAACGCGCACCCCGCGCGAAGTCAGCAAGGGCCGCCCCGGTGGGCGCACCCACGAAATTCAGCGCCTGATTGGCCGGTCGTTACGAGCGGTGACCGATCTCGAGCGACTGGGCGAGCGCACCTTGTGGATTGACTGCGACGTGATTCAGGCCGACGGCGGTACGCGCACGGCATCCATTACGGGCGCGTTTGTCGCTTTGGGCCTGGCGCTGGAAAAGCTGGTTGATGCCGGAACTCTGACATCGGTTCCCTTGCGCGATTTTGTCGCGGCGGTGAGCGTGGGGGTTGTGGATGGCGAGATTTTGCTCGATTTGTGCTACGAAGAAGACTCCCGTGCCGATGTGGACATGAATTTCGTCATGACGGCTGGCCATAAGTTCGTGGACGTGCAGGCCACGGCGGAGCATCAGGTATTCGACGAAGCGCAATTGGGCAAGATGGTGGCGCTGGCAAAGCAGGGAGTGCAGGCGCTCATCGCCAAGCAGCAGGCTATCCTGGGAACACTGACGCTGAGGCAGTAGAGGTTACTTGCCTGGCGCTTTGCCTCGCGCGTCGTGCACCGCGCCTCCCAGATGGCGTCCGATCCGATGCGCTTCAATCCGTTCCGCATGCAGGCTCAACCACAAGACCATGATTGCGCACAACCAGTAGAAGATCACGACCAGGAACCGCATAAGTCGCCTCCTCTATCCGACTTTAGAGTAGCTCATACGAGGCAGGGTGTCTGTGACGCAGGTTACACTCCCCCAACTGGAGAAGAAACCTGCTGATTGCGCTCAATGTTCATGCGACACCGCCAAAACGCACAATTTCGGTTTACAATTGGACGTTTCTAAAAGGCAATCATCCTGGAGGAATCTATGAAGCTGAGCGCGGGAAAGCTGGCGGGTTTGAAGAGAGTCTCGAACGAGCGCGGTGTGATCGCAGCGGCGGCCATGGACCAACGCGGTTCCCTGCAGAAATCACTGGCCAAGGAAAAAGGCAGCGAGGTCAGCGATGCCATGATGGAAGAATTCAAAACGCTGGTGGCGGAAGTTCTTACGCCTCATGCCAGCGCGATTCTGCTTGACCCGGAGTGGGGTTTGCCCGCCTCGAAGCGGCGCGCCAGGAATGCGGGCCTGTTGCTGGCCTACGAAAAAACCGGATACGACAAGACCGGTCCCGGCCGGCTCGGCGACTTGCTGGATCACTGGTCGGCGCGGCGTTTGAAAGAAGCAGGCGCGGATTGCGTCAAGATTCTGCTGTATTACACCCCCTTCGATCCCAAAGAAGTCAATGACAAGAAGCATGCCTGGGTGGAGCGTATCGGCGATGAATGCCGCGCCAATGATATTCCTTACTTCCTGGAATTTGTTGGCTACGAAGAAGGTGCCGACGAGAAAGGCTTCGAATATGCGAAGAAGAAGCCGGAAATCGTCATCGAGAGCATGCGCGAGTTCAGCAGAGACCGCTATGGCGTGGACGTGCTGAAAGTGGAAGTGCCAGTGAACATGAAGTTTGTCGAGGGCGCCAAAGTTTATGCCGGACAGAAGGCATACAGCAAGAAGGAGGCTGCTGATCTGTTCTTGAAAGCGGCGAAAGTCGCGACCAAGCCGTTCATTTATCTTTCGGCCGGTGTGAGCAACGCCGAGTTTACCGAAGCGCTGGAACTGGCGGGCGAGTCCGGTGTGAAGTTCAATGGCGTGCTTTGCGGCCGCGCCACCTGGAAGGACGGAATTCCTGTGTACGCCAAGCAAGGCGCCGAGGCGTTCCGCAACTGGCTGCAGAACGAAGGGGTGAAGAACATCAATAACGTAAACGAACGCCTGAAGGCGGCGACTTCCTGGCACTCGATCTACGAAGCTGCGCCGGCGATGGTCGGCGCATAGACAGCCCAATTGGCCAGAAATGTGGCGCGGGCGCCCTCGCCCGCGCTTTCATTTCGATTTCGCCGTAAATCACCGCAGCTGCCAGAGCGCGATCAGCGCCAGCAACGCGAGGTTGGGAAACAATAAAGGCGCAAGGGGCGGCGCCCCATAAATAAAATTCTTGAACGCATGCACCGACGGGCCGTGAAGATTGGCCTGGGCGTGCAACAGAAATCCCAGCACGCCCACGCCGGCCTCGAATCCTAGTATCCAAAAGCAAAGCGAGATGAATTCCCGCGAAACGCGCATCAGCAACGGAACCAAAAGGAATCCAACCGCAATGGCGCTCGCGGCCACAGCTAGCCACTCCACCGGCCTGAAGAACCCGTTCTCCGCGTGATCGCTGAGGCTGAAGACAAAATTGCCGGCGAACCCGCCGAGCGCGAGCAGCAGCACCCACTGCGCCCATTCTTGCGTGTTGGCGTCCACCATGCGATTCAGAATGACCAGGAATCCCAGCCCGGTATAAGCCAGCGGCGCGGCGAACGGAGCAGCGTACGTCAGGCTCTTCATGGTACGTTCATAGAAAAATGAACTGTCGAGATGAAAGATCGTGCCGGTCAGCCCGACCAGAATCGCGATCGCGCCCACCAGGTACCCGAGATCGGTCCACGCCGCTTTCGAGCGCCGGCGCAACGCCAGTCCCACGAACAGCACTACCGGCGCGGCCGCCGAAAAATAAAGTGGAATCGATTCCGGCGCGCGCCGGAAATCGTTCACCGAGTGCGCCAGATAAATATCGAACGCCAGGCCTCCCAGGTTCGCGAGCGCAAACACTTCCACCATCAACCATGGTTCCAGCCACCATGCCCTACTTGGGGCCATGGCCTCTCCGCAGGTCATCGGCCATCGCCTTAAGCTCGGCCGTCTTGCGCAGCATGGGATAGTTGCCGTGCCACTGCACAAAATCTGCTCCACCCATGAACGCGCCGTGCTTGGCCGTGCGCCCGTCGTAGTGCCAGAAGTCGAAATAAACGAAATCAATCGGCTGGGAGAACGGCGGGCCGCTGAGCACGCCGTCTTTGCGCAAGCCGTCCACCAGGGCTTTCGCAGCCAGAACTTTTTCATTGGTCGCTTGGACCACTTGTTCCGCCCGCACGTACACGGGATCAACAATCGTCGGCGTGTGGCACTGCGCGCAAATCTGCTTCATCTTGGCTTGCGCCGCAGCATAGTTTGGCCGCTTCTCGCTGATGGCGTTCGCCAGATAGTAGGAAAGCCGCTCCGAAGGATCGTGTGTCACCCCAAGGCCATTGATCCCGCTCATGTGGCACGTCGCGCAGGTAGGAATGAACATGTCGCGGGTTGTCAGATTCTTCGGCTCCGCCTTCAGATTCAGGAACCGCTCCTGCGCGGCGAACATCAAGCCGTGTTTGGACTCCTCGTAAATTTCAATCTGCGAATGATCCGGACCGAGATGACACTGCCCGCATGTGCTGGGCAGGCGGGCAATGGCTACCGAACTGGTGTGGCGGGTATGGCATGCAGTGCAGGTGCCAATGGTGCCATCAGGATTGGGCTTGCCCACGCTATGGCACTGCTCGCAGCCGCTGGCCATCGCCGGCCCGCCTTCCGCTTGCACAAACGGATGTGGCGGACGGCGCGTCCCTCCTGGTTGATACGTCTCTGAGAAGTTAACCTGCTCGGCGGAGAGCCCCTTTTCGCCGTAGATCGCGGCCCACGAAGGCGCGGCATGCCGGCTGCGCAGAAATTGCTGATAGATCTGCTCGTGGCAGCCGCGGCAATTCCCCGCCGTAAGCCGAGCGTTGGCGATCACAAATCCGTGATGGTCTTTCTTATCCTGCCCCGGAGCTGCCTGATGGCAATCCAGGCAATTTACTCCCTTGCGCGCGTGCCTGCTCAGTTCGAATTCGTGAACAACGGAATATTGCAAGCGCGCATGGCACTCGGCGCATTTCCCTGAAGCGCGCACGAAGTCCGCCCCCGGTTGCTCGGTTTCGGCCCGCGGACGGGCCCGGTTGATAAGAAACGCCGACACAATCAGGGCAAAGGCAATCACTACGGCGATGAAGACCGAACGAAATGACATGGCGAGCCTCCGTTCAGCAACTCAGCACGATTCGATGGATTGGCGGAGCAGTTCAGTGTAACGCAGGCCGGAAGCGTGGTGGCTTCCAGGCCGTGCATTGCCGCGAACCTTCGGATACAAAGGAATCCTAAAGAGGGACGAGCCGTCGCCCGAAAAGAACACTTGACCTATACACATAAATGTGTAATATATACACATCAGGAGTCTGGCGTGCGAACCAATATCGAAATTGACGATCGCTTGATGCGGCGAGCTATGAAGAGTTGCGGTGCGCGAACCAAGAAAGCAACCGTGGAGGCCGCCTTACGGTTGCTTGCAGACACCCATGCCCAAGGAGCTTTTCGCAAGTTTCGCGGAAAGGTACAGTGGGAGGGCGATCTTGAACAATCCCGCCTCAGTCGCGTCCCCGACTGAAGACTCATGGTCATCGTAGATACGACCGTATGGATCGATTATCTGCGCGGCATTGAGAACACTCAAACCGAATGGTTGAACCGCCAGATGTCCGGCCGACGCATCGGGCTCACGGATCTGATCTTGTGCGAAGTACTTCAGGGCATTCGCGAGCCCGCCGCCTTTTCGCAGATTCGAGATGAACTATTGCAGCGTTTCTGCATCTTTGAGACTGGAGGCAGCGAGTTGGCAATTGCCGCAGCCCAAAACTACCGAGCACTGCGAGAACATGGCTATACCGTGCGCAAGACGATCGATTGCCTGATTGCCACTTTCTGCCTGAGAGCAGATCACGAATTGTTGCATCGCGACCGCGACTTCGACCCATTTGAGAGCACCCTGGGCCTTAGGGTTGTGCGCGGATAGCACGAATCAAGTTTGGCCGATCCCACAATTACCCTGCTGCGCGCTCTTCTTTACCGGCCAATACCGCGGCAGATCGGCTGGCACTGTCCATCCCAGTGTGCCGTAATGTTGCGGGAATTTGCATAGCAGATTGCTGCGATGCGAGGCGTGGAATTTTCTGCTGCCAATCCAAGGCGGAATTTCGTGCGGCAGCAGTTTCGCTTTGCGCGGAACGCGCATGCTGTTCTTGAAACCACGCCGTTTCCACTCCAGAATCACAGCCCGCAGATACTGGCGCAGCGCTTTTTCGTATCCAGTCCACATCAGCACCGCCGGGTGATGCTTCCATCCCGAGCCCTTCCCTGCCAGGACATTCAATATCTGCATGGCTTCCACGCGCTGCTTTCCCAGGCGTTTGTTGTCCAAACAGGCAGCGGATTTTTCAAAGCTGGCGTATGGGAGAAAAGTTTGCATTCCGCTGAGGGCTGAAAGCTGATGGCTGAGGGCTGTTCTACTCCCACTCAATCGTGCCTGGCGGCTTTGACGTAATGTCGTACACTACGCGATTCACGCCTTTCACCTCATTCACGATGCGGCTGGAAATGGTCTTCAGCACCTCGTGCGGCAGCTGCACCCAATCGGCAGTCATGCCATCGTCGGAATGTACAGCGCGAATGGCGCACGTGTAAGCGTAAGTACGTTGGTCGCCCATCACGCCCACCGACATCACTGGCAAGAGCACCGCGAACGATTGCCAGACCTTCGAATAGAGATCCGCTTTCTTGATCTCGCCGACAACAACATCGTCGCACTCGCGCAGGATGGCCAAGCGCTCGGGCGTAACCTCGCCTACAATGCGCACCGCCAGACCAGGCCCGGGGAATGGCTGCCGCTGCAGGATTTCTTCCGAGATCCCCAGATCGCGGCCAATCTTGCGGACCTCATCTTTGAATAATTCCTTCAACGGCTCGATCAGCTTGAGGTTCATTTTCTCCGGCAAGCCACCGACGTTGTGATGCGACTTGATCACCTGCGAAGGCCCGCGCACGGATTGCGACTCGATCACGTCGGGATACAGCGTCCCCTGCACCAGCCAGACTTTTTCGAGCGCGGCGGCATCTCCGCCGGACTCCAGAATCTTGTGCGCTTCCTGCTCGAACACAGCGATGAATTCGTTGCCGATAATCTTCCTCTTGGCCTCAGGATCGGTGACACCGGACAGACGCCGCAGGAAGCGCTCGCTGGCATCCACGGGGACGACCTGCAGTCCAAGCTTGTCGCGCAGGTTCTGCTGCACCTTTTCGAATTCGTTCTTGCGCAGAACGCCATTGTTCACAAAGATGGAAGTCAGCCTCGAGTGGCCCTTGCCGTCGCGCAATGCGCGATCCACCAGGGTGGCCGCAACTGCCGAATCCACGCCACCGGAGAGCGCGCAGATCGCGCGCCCCTTGCCGACAGTCTGGCGAACGCCGGCAACGGTGGCATCAATAAAGTGCTTCGGTGTCCAGGTCGGCTTCGCGCCGCAAATGTTCAGCGCGAAGTTGCGCAGAATATCGGACCCGGATTGCGTGTGCAGCACCTCGGGATGAAACTGCACGGCCCACATTTTCTTCTCGGCGTTCTCGATCGCCGCGAGCGCGTTAGGAGAACTCGCGGTCAGGCGAAAGCCCGACGGCAGCTCAATAGCTTCGTCGCCGTGCGACATCCAGACCGACAGACTCCGCGGAACGTCGCGGAACAGCGCCGAGTCTTCCTTGATTTCGACGCTGGCGTGACCGTACTCGCGCTTATCGGCGGCGCGCACCTTGCCGCCCAGCGTGTGCACCATCAGTTGCAGGCCATAACAGATGCCAAGCACAGGCAGGCCAAGGCTGAAGACTCGCGGATCGGCAAAGGGCGCATCGCGGTCGTAAACCGAGCACGGCCCGCCGGAAAGAATGATGCCCACGGCCGAGTGCTTGCGGATTTCCTCGAGGCTCGCCGTGCAAGGCAGCACGACCGAAAACACATTTTGTTCGCGGATGCGGCGGGCAATAAGTTGCGAATACTGCGCCCCGAAGTCGAGGACAACGATGGATTGGGTTTCCACGGACGAGTGTCTCAAATCAAGGAGAAAGTGTAAAGGGGGCCGATGGCTTCATAGTGTCATCCCGAACCACGCGGCGCAGTTCAGCCGCGGGAGGAATCTCCCGGTGCAGGGATTTGTGTGAGATCCCTCGCTCCGCCGGAAAAAACAGCTTTGCTCGGGATGACTGTGGGAGGAAGTACATCCAGCGATCGCCAGCCGATCGTTAGTAGCCAACGCGCACATCGCTCAGAATCAGTTCTGTGGGATCAACCGCGTCGTTACTGGGTGAACCTGCCGGCGGCCTCACCGGCGCAACTGGAGCATTTGGTAGCTCGAGAATGGCTACGAAGGCTGCCAGGCGGCCCAGGTGGAGAAAATCTGCGACGGCGAAATAGAGCAACGTCACCAGCAGCACGCCGCCAAAAACCATCCCCAGCGGCAGCGCACCGGCGAATCCCAGGGGAAAAGCTACGGCGGATGTGGCAACCACGAACGCAACCGCGTGCGCCACGCCGAACCACGTCCCGACCGCGAAAACTGAAGCAGGGCGAGTGTGGCATAAGTCCAGAGCGGATCTGAGGGAGCCGAATACGTCCTGATCGCGCACCACCGCGAACACTGCCGCGAGTGAAAGAAACCAACTGACGCTCGACCAGGCAAGCCATACTGCCAGGGCAATGGTGAGGAAGACCAGCAATGCGCTACCCGGAGCGGGATCGCCAGTTGAGGTCACAAAGCTGCCCAGAACAATGGCGCCTACTCCGCCAATCGCAGCAGCGACCGTCGTTGTGAGTTGGAGAGAGCTAAGCGCAAAAAGCGTGAGCAGGCCAAATTGCGAGGGCGGGCGTTCCTCATGAAAGTATGATCCGAGTGCTTCCAGTGTTGCCGATCGCGCCAGTGTAGCCAAAACGATCCATGCCATCCCCAAAGCAACGGCGATTAACAACCCAGCCTTCGTCAGGCGAAAGGCACTTCCCCGGAAGATGTGCGCAATCGCCTGCGAAATCAAGAAAGGATGCCGGGTCTTCAGCAGCGCAAGATCACCTTTGGAGACCGGCAGCGTATCCAGGTATTCAAAAGCGGCAAGCCCGAGGAGAAGCGCGGCAGCGCTGCCAAAGCTCCATCGCCAGGCGATTTCCGCGAAACCATAGGACGGGCGAACCAGAATGGCGCGGAAGCCCTCGAGCGTGGGGGAACGCGACTTCATTTCACCACAAGGTTCACGAGCTTGCCGGGCACGACGATTCGCTTCACCACCTGTTTACCGGCGATAACAGTCTTGATCTTCTCGTCGGCGAGGGCAGCGTCGGCGATGGTGTTTTCCGGGGAGCCCGCGGGCACAACGACCACGCTGCGCAGTTTGCCATTCACCTGCACGGGAATTTCGATTTCGTCTTCTTTCGCGAGCGCCGGATCGAACTTCGGCCAAGGCGCGCGCAACAGACTTTCCTTCTCGCCCAGCATCTCCCACAATTCATGCGCCAGGTACGGCGCAAATGGCGCGAGCAGAAGCACGAGATTGCGCTCTACCTCGGCGAGCAATGCTGGGGGCGGCGGGGATGTGGGTGCGCGCGCCGCACGGTCTTCAAGAGCATACAGATCATTCACCAATTCCATGATCGCCGCGATGGAAGTGTTGAAATGCCAGCGCCCCTGAAAATCTTCGCTCACGCGTTTGATCGTCTGATGAAGCTTGCGCTGGATCGCACGCGCTTCCGGCGATAAAGACGTCGCCTGCTCGGGGACGACAGCCGGTGCGGCATTACGAGCCACGTAGCGGTACACACGCCCCAGAAAGCGCTCGACACCCGCCACCCCTTCGTCCTGCCAGTCGAGTTCACGATCCGGAGAGGTGGCGAACAGCGTATAGAGCCGGGTGCTGTCGGCGCCAAAGCGGGCGACCATTTCGTCGGGCGAGACGACATTGCCCAGGCTCTTCGACATCTTCGCGCCGCCCTTGATGATCATGCCCTGCGTGAAGAGCCGTTCGGCGGGTTCGTCGTTCCGTACTAATCCCATGTCGCGCATGAACTTGGTCCAGAAGCGCGAATAGATGAGGTGCAAAATAGCGTGCTCGACTCCCCCAATGTACTGGTCAATGCCCCGCTGGCCGAACCAGTAAGCCGCGGCTTTGCTGTCGAACGGAGCCTTGTCGTTGTGCGCGTCGGTATAGCGATAGAAGTACCAGGACGAATCCACAAACGTGTCCATGGTGTCGGTCTCGCGCCGGGCAGGGCCGCCGCACCTGGGGCAGGTCGCGTTCACAAACTCCGGCACGCGGCTCAAAGGCGAGCCCCCGGAAAGAGTGATGTCCACGTTTTCCGGCAAAATCACCGGCAAGTCTTTTTCCGGCACGGCGACGATTCCATCTTTCTCGCAATACAGCATCGGGATCGGCGTGCCCCAATAGCGCTGACGCGAGACTCCCCAATCTTTTATGCGATACGTTACCGTCGCCTTGCCGAAGCCGTTTTTCTCGGCATAGGCCGACATCTTTTTGATCGCATCTTCGCAAACCAGGCCGCTGAACGCGCCCGAGTTTACGAGGTTGCCATTCAGCGTGGTGAACGGCAGCGGCGGCTCGGCAACCGTCTCTTCGGGATCGTCGCCCCTGGGCACAATGACCAGCCGGATCGGTAAATGATATTTCTTGGCGAATTCGTAATCGCGCTCGTCGTGAGCTGGCACGCTCATGATCGCGCCTGTGCCATAATCCATCACGATGTAATTAGCGACCCAGATGGACAACCTCTCGCCGTTGTAAGGATTCACCGCATAACGGCCGGTAGCGACGCCGTGTTTTTCAATCGCACCAATATCGCCGACTTCTTTCGCTTTGCGTTGCTCGGAGATCAACTGGTCCACACTCGCACGCAATGCGGCGTCCTTCACGGCGAACTCGGCCACCAGCGGATGCTCGGGAGCAAGCTGAACCGACGTGGCACCATAGATCGTATCCACGCGCGTCGTGAACACGGTGATGGTCGAACCGGCGGTAGTGGCCGGTCCTTCGAGCTTGAACTCCACCAGCGTCCCTTCGCTGCGACCGATCCAGTTGCGCTGCATGGTCAAGACTTTTTCTGGCCAGCCGCCCAGCTTGTCGAGGTCGCGAAGCAGTTCTTCTGCGTATTTCGTGATGCGCAAGAACCATTGTTCTAGCTCTCGCTGCTCGACGATCGTATCTTCGTGCCGCCAACAGCATCCGTTGACCACCTGTTCGTTCGCCAGCACGGTCGCGCACTTCGGACACCAATTGACCTTGCTCTTTTTGCGATACGCCAGCCCCTGCTCGTAGAGCTTGAGAAAAAACCACTGGTTCCAGCGGTAATATTCAGGCAAACAGGTTGTGACTTCGCGCGACCAATCGTAGGCGAATCCCAGGCGCCGCATCTGCGCCTTCATGTTGGCAATGTTGCGTAAAGTCCACTCGCGCGGTGGCGTGTTGTTGGCGATGGCCGCATTTTCCGCGGGCAAGCCGAAGGAGTCCCAGCCCATGGGGTGAAGAACGTTGTAACCGTTCATCCACATATAGCGGGCGAGCGCGTCGCCGATCGCGTAATTGCGCACGTGTCCCATATGCAACACACCCGAGGGATACGGCAACATCTCCAGCGCGTAATACTTGGGTTTGCCCGAGTTCTGTTCGGCGGCATAAAGAGAGGCGTCCTGCTGCCAGCGCTCAAACCACTTCGTCTCGATGCGCTGGGCGTCATAGCGCACGTCGTCGCGTTCGGCGGCTCGGCTTTCTCCCGCGACCGTCGTTTGTTCTTTCGGTGGCATAGGGCTAAGGAATAGCTTTGATTTTACAGGAAGATCGTGTTGATTTCGCCGCTCGCCAAAAGTCAGCGGCTCGGGACGACATGGTCAATGCTGCCCCACCATCCCATCACATCGTTCGTAGTTACGGCACAGGTCCCCGCTCCCAAGACGAACCTTCGGAATAGGACGGCTCTGGACAACCAGCGCGGAATCGCGCAGAATTAATTCACACCATTTCGCCGGTATGCGGTTGCGTCACTTCTTGTTGCGATTGAGAAAACTCAAGGAGGATGAGATGAGTAACAAAGCAGCGCTTGTTTTGGCGGTGCTTGCCCTGGCAAGCCTGGGTTCAGCGCAGGTGCAAAGTGGTCACAGCATCATTCCCAAGTCGAGCATTCAGCGCCCGCAGGATCTCGGCAAACGAATGCACACCAACTACATGATTTTTGTTCCCGACAAGAATGCCCTGCCGCCCGCGCAACCGGGAGGTGAAACCCCGGCATCGCTCGGCTGCGTGTACGACCTGGTTTCGAATCCGGTCAGCGGCTGCCCGATCGTCGGCAGCACATCGGTTCCCACCGGCGGCAGCGGCGTGATCGTGATTGTGGACGCTTACGACTACCCAACAGCCGCAACTGACATCGCGACGTTCTCTACCCAGTGGGGATTAGCGACACCCAACTTCACGGTGCAATACGCTACCGGGCGCAAGCCCGCGAACGGCTGCTCTTCCGGTTGGCAAGGGGAAGAAGCTCTGGACATCGAATGGGCGCACGCCATGGCCCCCGGAGCTCAGATCGTCCTGATGGAAGCTTCTTCCGCCAGCAACAGCGCGCTGTATCAGGCCGTGCAGGCGGCGAATTCTTATATCGCCTCCCATGGTGGCATGGGTGAAGTCTCGATGAGCTGGGGAGGCGGCGAAACCAGGACCGAAACCAGTTCCGATTCGAACTTTAAGCAATCCGGCGTCGTCTATTTCGCTTCCTCGGGCGATTCGCCGGGCGTGATCTATCCCAGCGCGTCGGTGAATGTTGTTTCGGCAGGTGGCACCCAGGTCAATCGCAGCGGCGGCAACTATACCAATCAAACCGCGTGGAGCGACGGGGGTGGCGGCGACAGCCGTTACGAACCACGGCCGTCATTCCAGAGTGGAATCTCCGGCATTGTTGGCAGCCACCGTGGCACACCCGATCTTTCCTTCGATTCGAGCGGCGGTTCGCCGGTGGCGGTTTATAACTCCGGCTGCTATGGCGGATGGCTGGAAGTGTACGGCACCAGCGTGGCCTCGCCTTCGTTGGCCGGTATTATCAACGATGCTGGAACCTTTAACGGCAGCAGTAACAGTGAGAATACTGAGGTCTACAACAATCGCGGCAATCCATCCGAATTCACCGACGTCACCTCCGGCAGCTGCGGCACGCACAGCGCGGGCAGCGGCTGGGACTTCTGCACCGGCGTCGGGGTAGATAACGGATTGCTCGGGAAATAGTCAGTCGAACCTCAGGAGCCCGCTTCACGAGGAGCGGGCTTTTTGCATGTCAATGGAGCGGTTACGGCGGCGGCATCGGAGCGACGCGGACGTCGCCAATAGCGCAGCCATTGGCTTGCGAAGATTCCCGCCCCTCGAGCAATAGTCACCCCTGCCTTCATCGGCCACACCGAATCTCTTCCCACGACTATCGGGCCGACGCGCCAGCACCAGTTCCGTCTGGCCTGTTCAAGTTCCCTGGCCACTTAAAGGACACTCGGGCTGATGCAGCGCGCGCCACATTTCGGCGCAGCCCGCCCCTCATTCGGCCGCACTGAACGGTTCCTGCTGAACGAGAACGCGATACCAGAAAAGATCCGCCGGGACCAGCACGACATCTGCATTGCTGGTACCGGAAAAGTCAGACTAAGGTCTGTGCACGCTACGGGGTGGCGGGCTGGTCAGGCGTACACAACCCCAATGCCATAACCATCCTGGTCGGGATGTTCAACAATCTCCTCGGTCCGATACCGAGCTTTCAATTCCTGCCAAAACACCGGCACTTGTCCGGTATACGGAGCGGCGGGATCTTGGTTTCCATAGCGCGTGCGGGAATCTGTCACGATGTCGTGGAACGCAATCAGCCCGCCAGTAGGCACCAGCGCGCTGTAATTGTGAAAATCAGCTTTGACTCCGGCGTAACTATGATCGCCGTCAATAAAGAGCAAGTCGAGCGGCTGGCCGCGCAGAGCCGAGCGTACACGCGCGATGGTCCGCGGTGCGCGGGAATCCCCACGAATGGAAACGATCTTCTGCTTCGCTCCCGCAAAGCGCCGATAGACCAGGGAATTCTCCAGGGGCAATCCTAGGTCAACGCTGAGCAGCAGTGCGTCCGGAGCCGAGACTTGCGTCAGAAGAAACAGTGTTCCTCCCGCCGCCGTTCCGATTTCGCATACGCAGCGCGGAGGATTCTTCTGCAGTATCTCCAGCAACCCGGTCATCTCGGCTGCCTTCTGCAAGGCGCCGAAGACAGGGTTCGCAACCACTGCTTCGACCTTCTCCCGAAGAGATTGCCGCGAATCGCACTCTCGCCGCACCGCTGCCAAGTCAAGCTTCATCTGCTGATACTTCTGATAGCGGGCGAACCACCACTTGAAACGCTCAACAACGAGCTGCGGCCTGCGGATGGCCCTGCCGGCCCGGCGCAATATGTAGGTTTCGCTAGTCATGAGACCGCCGCTCGCCATTCGCGATTCGCCATTGTGACTTGATCAGCACCGGCCCCAGGTCTCCCATTTCGCGGGAAGGCAGCCGGCCGGTGCCGAAGTAATCGGAGGCGTGCACATCGAAGGAAAACGCGTTGTACACAAGGTCAAGAAGCCGATCGTAAAGTGTTCCGACATGAATATGGGCTGCGTACCTGCCGGGAACAAGACACAGGTCGCGCACGGTACAGATGATCGTGGCCGGCCGATCCAGCACAGGCTGGTGAAAATCAGAGTACATGCTGCGCACGGTGAAAACGCGGCGTCCAACGGCATCGTCAATGCCGATACTCAAAATCGGATCGGACACGGGGAACGGCGGATCCACGTTGAGTTCAACGATCAGGTCGTCGCCGGGAAGGTACGACGTCGTCACCGCGCCCTCGCCGTTCTTTAGGCATAGCGAAGAGAAAATGGCAGCCTTCCCTTCGCGGTGAAGCGCGTTCGAGCGCAAATCCACCGTGCCGCCCTGCTTCTGCTGATCGAAGCTGCCGAGATAAAAGCGCGTAACCTCGAGCGGATTGCCATCGTACACATTGCGGCCTTCCTGCAGAAGAATCGTATGGCCGCAAAGCGACTGAATCGCCGCCATGTTATGGCTGACCAGGAGTACTGTGCGGCCGTGGCGCGCAACATCGCCCATTTTGCCCAGGCATTTTTTCTGAAATTGCGTGTCACCGACTGCCAGGACTTCATCAACGATCAGGATTTCCGTCTCCATGTGTGCGGCGACGGCGAACGCCAGCCGTACATACATGCCGCTCGAATAGCGCTTCACCGGCGTATCAATAAATTTCTCGACTTCGGAGAAGGCAACGATCTCGTCGAACTTGCGGGCAATCTCGGACTTCTTCATGCCGAGAATGGCGCCGTTGAGGTAGATGTTGTCGCGGCCTGTAAGTTCGGGGTGAAATCCGGTGCCGATTTCAAGCAACGAACCTACCCTTCCCCAAATGTCCGCGCGACCGGCCGTGGGTGAAGTGATGCGGGAAAGGATCTTGAGCAACGTGCTCTTCCCTGCTCCGTTCCGCCCGATGATGCCAACCACGTCTCCGCGCTTGATGTCGAACGAAACATCCTGCAATGCCCAGAACTTTCCATTGCGCGGAACAGTGGTTGCGCGTCGGAACGGCGACGTAAAGACGCCGGTAATCGCCTCGCGCATTGTCTTGTAGCGCTCGCGCTCGCCGATCTGGTATTGCTTGGCCAGGCCGTCGCAATGGATGGCGATTTCGCTCATTGGCTACACCAGGTCGGCAAATGTCTTCTCCATCCGGCGGTAATAGTAGAGACCGGAGATCAGTACCAGAATCACGACGAGCACAGAGACCGCCAGCATCCTGCCCGGCGCGGCCGTTTTGCCGAGCAAAGCCCAGCGGAAACCCTCGATCACGCCGGCCATCGGATTCAACCCGTACCACGGTCTCCAACGCGGCGGCACAAGCGTGCTCGAATAAGCCACTGGCGACGCCAGCAGCCAGAACTGCACAATAAAAGTCAGCGTGTAGCGGACGTCGCGATACTGCACATTCAGGGCAGAGAGCCACAGCCCAACCCCGAAGGCCGTCGCAATCGCAAGCATCACGAATAGCGGCAGGGTGAACACTGCTGCAGTGGGCTTCGCCCCATACCAGATCATCATCACCACAAGCACGACAAAAGCGATGCAGAAGTCCACGAGACCGGCAAGGATGCTGGCCAGGGGAACGATAATTCGCGGGAAGTAAACTTTCGTGATCAGGCGCTCATTCACGACAACGCTATTGCTGGATTCCGTCAGGCCGTAGGCAAATAATTGCCAGGGAATTAGCGCCGTATAGGCAAACAGCGGATACGGAATACCATCCGACGGAACCTTAGCCAGCCGGCCAAAGAAGACAGTAAAGACAATCATGCTGAACAGCGGTTGGATGATCGCCCAGGCCGCGCCCAGAACCGTCTGCTGATAGCGGACTTTGATGTCACGCCAGGTCAGGAAAAAAAGCAGTTCGCGGTATTGCCACAGCTCGGCGAGATTCAGGCCTATCCACCCTTGGGAAGGCTGAATCACAATGTGCGGCGCCGGGGAGGAGGTAGGTATCTGTGGCGCGATCAGGCTTTCCCGCGAACCTGCTGAAACGACTGACTCCCCCATTCACCAATCCTTGCCCCGGTTCTGCGTGCGAACCTCGAAAGCATGGCGTATTCTACATCGGAAAAGGCGATTTTGACCGCTTTTCCGAGTAATTGGCAGCCCCTCGGGTTATCGCGTGTTTTTCGCGAAGATTTCGGCATCGGAGCGGCGTATGTAGTTGGCTTCCAAGGCCTCTCCGGAAACAGTTTCCCCGGCGAGAATCTTCTTCCATCCCAGGCGCGCGATAGCGTCGCTGCGAGGCGGTGAGACTTGCCGCACTTGCAGGCCCCGGGTGCTGGCCGCCTCCGCCAGAACTGGGTCCGGCGTCACGATCGGTGAATCCGCCGGAGTCTCCAGCCATTGGCTACGCTTTACCAGTCGCTCGTCAAGCAGTCGCGCGCCGGAGTCGCCCACTTCGTACTCACCGAGGAAGACCTCTTCCCGTCCGGCATCGAGCGCGGTTGCGATCCTGCCTCTTTCAGGGCTGGCATCGGCTAAAGCTTCCAGCAGCGATACGGCGGCTATCGGTTTTCCCAGCACTTCTGCCAGAGCTTTAATTGCCGCCAGGCCAACACGCAATCCGGTAAACGACCCCGGACCGGAGACCACGGCGAACGCGCCCATATCGTTTTTGCTGAAGCCATGTTTTTGGAGTAAAGCCGCAATCTGGGGAACCAGTTGAGCAGAGAATGTTCCACCGGCGAGGGGTAGGACTTCGATAATTTCGCACTGTTCCTCCGGCCCGCATCGCGCGAGAGCGACGCTGCCGTTTTTTCCGGAAGTATCAGCGGCGAGTAGGAGCATGAGCATCTCGCACGGGCGGGACGCCCGCGCCTACATGGTTAATGACTAGCTTCAACCAATTCCAGCAGCACGCCGCCGGTGCTCGAAGGATGCACAAACACGTAACGATGCCCGCCCGCGCCGACTTTGATGTCTTCAGAAACCAGTCTTATACCGTCTTTTTTCAGGCGCTCCACAATTGCAGCCAGGTTCGGAACTCGCAGCGAAACATGATGCAGGCCCTCGCCACGCTTGGCGATAAATTTTGCAATCGCGGAGTCTTCTGAGGTTGGTTCCAGCAGTTCCAACCGGCTCTCGCCGACCGGAACCATCACTAGCCGCACCTGCTCAGCGGCGACCGTTTCCTCCGCCGAGGGTTGCATCCCCAGCTTTTCGTAGATGCCCTTCGCTGCGGCCAGCGACTTTACCGCGATTCCGAGATGATCAATGCTGAACATAGTTATTTCGCAGAGGTTCCAGTAGTCTGCACGATGTCTTCGACCAGTGAGTAAGGATCGCGCTGGTGCAGCGCCACCTCTTCGGCATAGCGCCCGATACTGTCGTCGCCCAGATGCTCGTGCGCTTTGGCCAGCAACGCGTCGCGCAGCATCTCGATCAAACGTTGCTCCCAATTCTCAATGCTATGCTGCAGCACCAGATTCCGCTCCTTCAGAAACCCTTCATATTGCGCAATCGCTGCCGCCAGGTCTTTAATTCCCAGCCCTTCGCTGGCCGCGGTTTTCACGATCGGAGGCACCCATTGGTCGCTGCGAATCGCCAGCGACTGCAGGGCGCGAATCTCACGCTCCACCCGCTCGGCGCCTTCCCGGTCACTCTTGTTGATAACAAAAACATCGGCGATCTCCATGATGCCAGCTTTAATACTCTGCACATCGTCGCCCATGCCGGGCACGAGGATGACGATTGTAATGTCAGCGAGGCGCACGATGTCCACTTCGTCCTGCCCGACGCCGACCGTCTCGATCATAATCAGATCGCGCCCGGAGGCGTCAAGGACGGCCGTCACATCGGCTGTCGCCCGCGCCAGCCCGCCGAGCGAACCTCGCGTTGCCATGCTGCGAATGTAGATTCCCGGGTCGGAAAAGTGATCCTGCATGCGGATGCGGTCGCCCAGGATCGCGCCGCCGGTGTAAGGGCTGGTGGGATCCACGGCGACGATGCCTACGGTGCGATTTTCTTTACGGTAATGCTTGGCTAACTGATCTACCAGCGTGCTCTTGCCTGCGCCCGGAGCGCCGGTCAGGCCCAGAATGCGGGCGCGGCCGGTGTGGGGGAATAGTGCTTTGAGCAGGTCCGCCCAGCCCGGCGAGCGATTCTCCACGGTGCTGATGGCGCGCGACAAGGCGCGAGCGTCGCCGTTGCGCACGCGCTCAATGGAAGATTGAATGCTCTCGCCCACAGGCTAGTGTAAAGCAGGCAGGCAGGAGCGTGCAGGGCTGTGATGCGGGGAGCCGAGAGCCGCGTTAGCACTCACTTCACGCAGCTCTGATTTCCTCGCCATCAGGGATGACCCGTCCTTGTCCCTTCGCCTTTTGCAGGGACCATGCCGGGATGTCATGAGTCAATGAAACTCCCGTTCTTCGCATGGCGAACAAAACAGGTTTCCCGGCCCGCGAGGGCAGCGAGTTAAGGTAGTACAATGGCTGCTGTTCCCGAGTTCCCGTATGCGTCCTTCGCTGCTGCTTATCCCTTGCCTCGTGTTGCTTCTTTCGGTCAATAACCATGCTCAAGTTATCGACGGCACAACTTTGGGGCAAAACGCCGAGCCGAATCCCAAGTCTTACAGTACGGACGAGGAACACTCTCTTAAGTTCAAGTCTCAGACCGTGCTTGTCCAGGTTCCCGCGGTGGTGACCGATAAGTCGGGAAGCCACATTCACAATCTGAAGCAAGAGGATTTCAAGGTACTGGAAGGCGGCAAACTGCAACGGATCGCCACGTTCGAAGAAGTGACTCCCAGCACAACGCCGTTGATGCCTCCATCCCATGGCCCTGGAGTCATTAGTAACGTCGTCGTGGACAGCCAGCAACCACGCAGCATCACGGTGATTGCTCTGGATTTGATCAATACACCGTTCCTCGATCAGACCTACGCGCGAAAGGCCCTAATCAAGTTTCTGGGCGGGAACCTGGATGCGGGACAGGCCCTGGCATTGGTAGTGATCAGCAGAAAAGGGGTCAAGGTGCTCGGCAGCCTTACCGGCGACCCAGCCCGGCTGGTCGCAGCGCTGAAGGAAGTTGGCAGTGAAGCTCCAGCCATGCAGAAAATCGGTACAGAGGCACAGACGATTAGCGCCTCTGGCGGCGGCGATTCGGACCTGGCCGGGCCTATTTTCATGAAGAGTGATCCGGCGGAGCATATGCGCAATTTCGTGTTGGGAGGCGATGCTTTCGAAGCCGGGTACCGGGAGAAAAATGCGACCGAAGAAACGATGAGGGCTTTTCTCGCCATCGCGTTGTCGCTGTCTGGCGTTCCGGGAAGGAAGTCCTTGATCTGGGCGACTGGTGGATTTCCGTTCCGGTTGGCTGGCGGTTCCAGCTTGCCCGGCGGGGCGCTATCGGTTTTATACGAGCGCACCATGCAGGCGCTAAACGATGCCCAAATCTCGGTTTATCCCGTGGACATCCGGGGCATAACAGGTACATCCTCCGCTGAGGACCCTACCGTCAGCGCGTCCGCGGCAGTGGTATTCGGCGACCAGACTGCCAACCTATCGTCGTTGAACGAATCCGCGCTGGACAGTCTCAGGACATTTGCTGAAATGACTGGCGGCCGCGCATTCTTCAACAACAACGATGCGGCATCCGGCTTTCGGCGCGCAGCCGACGATTCCTCGTCTTACTACCTGCTCGGCTACTATCTCAACACTCACAACACCAGCCCCGGCTGGCGGAAGTTGCAAGTCCAAGTGCAGCGCAAGGATGCGGAAGTGCGCGCGCGCAGCGGCTTTCTGGTTACGAACGCGACCGTTGATCCGGAGACGACACACAGAGCGGACATCGCCTTTGCTCTCAGTTCACCCTTCGACAGCAGCCAGATTTCGGTTAGCATGGAATTCCACGGCATCTCTCCCCACGGCGAAAAGAAAAACGTCGGGTTCGTGGTGCATGTGCCAGCGGTCGGCGTGATTGACGAGGCAGACAAGAACCGCTTCGATCTCGACTTTGTTGCCCAAGCCACCAAGAAAGACGGGAAGCCGGTTGGAGATAAAGGACAAACCGTCAAAGGCACGCTCCCCGCGGATGCCCTGGCTAAGATAAAAGCAGAGGGGATCTTCTATAAGAATGGCCTTGACCTTGCTAACGGCGATTACGATGTGCGGTTTGTGGTGCGCGACAATCTGTCTGGCAAAATCGGCAGCGTGACCGCCGCGCTGACCGTGAAATAGCCCGCGGCGAATCAAGAAGCTTCTTCGACTCGCGACCGCCGCCTCCGGGCACTCAACTCCTAAATCTCCGGTTCCGGCTGATACAGCGTATCAATCTTTGCCGCCATCACGAAGTCGCTTTCGGTTAGGCCGTTGATCTTGTGCGTCCACAGCGTGACTTCGGCTTTGCCCCAGGCCAGCAGAATATCGGGATGGTGGCCTTGAACCTCGGCCACTGCGCCCATGCGATTCACGAAGTCGAGCGCCTGCTGGAAATCGGGGAAGGTAAACGTGCGCGTGATGTGATGCTCATTGACGACTTGCCAATTGGGCAACTGGTGGCTAAGCGCGTGCAGTTGTTCACCTTTAAGCGGCGGCACGCCTCCGCGGCAGGGCACGCAGTTCTTTTCGGCTAGTGCTGACATCGTCGGCCTCCTGGCATGCCGATACTGGAACCAACAGGTTAGCCGATGCTGCGCACGCTGCCAAGCGCTGCTAGGCGCTCATGCGGGGCTTTGGTCGGGCGCGGGTCTTGTCGAGACCCTGTCCTTCGCCGAACACGTTCTCGATTTCGATGGCGCGAATGTCCTGATCTTCGCCAAAGCGTCTGGAGACGATCGCGCTGGCTCGGGCTAAGTTTGCGGCCAACACCCTGACGATTTTCGGGTTCTTTCGATCCGTGTTTTTGATAAAAAAATACTCGTAATTCATAAGCAGCAAGGGGAAGGGCGCGGGTTCCAATCTACAAGAAGGCGACAATCCTGAGACGAATTGGGGACGGAGTGAGATTACTTCGGTAACCTGAATTCTCAAAGCGAGACCTGCACTACCTTCCCGGCGGCCCTATAGGCGGGCTGGACGCCCGCCAGACAGCCGGCAAGATGCCGCTACAATCGAAGCGAGCTTTAGACGTGCGCCCCCATGGCAAGGGTCTGGGGAGCAACATCGCGTGATGGCGATGAATCAGCCTTCGGAGTCGCCCAGGCCTTGATCCTCCACAGAGCCACTCCGATCGCGGCCACCAGAAGCCACGGAATCGTGGGCGAAGCCAGAACCAACCTGGTTCCAAAGCGCGTCAGCAGCAACCACGCCAGGGTCAGGCCTAATGCCAAGGCCGACGCTGCCACGCGATTCGAGAGTGGCGGCTTCGCGCCCGGCGAGACGACGGTCTGGACAAACAGCGCGAAGGGCAGGCCCGCGACCAGGTCAACAAAATAGTGCTCGCCGATCCCCAGGGTTGCGACCACGGTCAGAGCCAGATAAACACCCAGGAAGATTCGCAATCCGTGCGAAAAAGTTTTCGCGTTCCACACGAGCAGCACCACCCAAGCCATGTGCAGCGAAGGAATGGCATTGCGCGGAATGTCGGGATTGACCGGCAACCGCTCCAGAAAAAGCTTCGATAGCGAGTGATAAGGCAGCCAATGCCAGGGGAAATCGGCGCCGAAAACATAAGCTGGCCCGGTGGCCGGCACCACATTGTAGAGCGCCCAGCCGCCGATTCCGGCCAAGAGAAATAGTGTGATCAGGTCCCACGACGGCCGTTCGGTGCCCTTGGGCATCGCCAAGGCGTAAACCAGTGCCATCACGAAGGGCAAAGAAACGTAGGTCAAAAGGCAGGCGATCCGCAAAACAAAAGAAGCAGCCATGGCTTTGCCCGCGAAAAAGCTGGGCTGAAAACCGAACGATCCGTCGAAGGCGTACAAGTAGAGATCGAATGTCTTCGGATATAGCAAATTGGCCAGACTCAGCGCGCGCTGCGCCGAGAAGACGAAAAACACCAGCGCTGCGGCAGGAGCAAACATGGCATACGCCTGGCGGCGCGCGGTTCCTTCCGACCAGAGCCAGCGCAGCCCCAACATCACAAATGCGCCCAGCCCAAAGAGAGCAAGAATGCCGGAACCACCATTGATCCAGCTATGGTCACGGGGCGAGCGGACGACCAGGCCGAAAGCGGCCGAAATCGCGATCCAGGCAACAAGCTCGGGAATACGCGGCGAAAGGCGAAGATAAAAAGCCAACCCGCCGGCGATCGCGAGCGGCAGGTAGGGGATGTTCAGATCCAACGAGCGCGCGAAGAGCAGGAACAGCGCCAGCCACAACAGGCTGCACGCGATCCAGAGCGTTTTGCGCGCCGGGTTAGAGGTTTGCCAAGCTTGCCAGGGCATAGGAGAGCTGGGAATACCAGCTCTTCAAATTATGCAATAGCAGGCCGGGGGAAGTGGCGAGTTAGGGCAGCGGAGTGTTCCTTTGGTAACCAATGCGCCAACGCCTCGCATACAATCTGTGGACGGATGTGGCAACTCAGAATGGTATATCTTCGTCGCTGATGGGGCCCGACGGAGCCGCCGCCGGTTCTGGCGAGCGCTGGTCGAAATTATTGCCCGCCGCTGCGCCTCGTGCCATCTCACCGCCCTCGCCGCGTCCGCTAAGCAAAACCAGCTCGTTGGCAATGATCTCTGTCTTGTACTTCTTCTGGCCAGATTCTTTGTCGTCCCAGGAACTGGTGCGCAGGCTGCCCTCAACGTAGCATTTGCCGCCCTTCTTCAAATACTCGCCGACGATCTCCGCCAGGCGTTGAAAGGCGACGATATTGTGCCATTCGGTGCGATCCTGCCACTGGCCGTCTTTGTCCTTATAACGTTCATTCGTGGCGAGCGAGAACTTCGCCACCGGCATCCCACCCTGCGTGTACTTAACCTCGGGGTCTTTCCCCAGATTTCCAATGAGGATGACTTTGTTGACGCTTTTCCCTGCCATACATGAATCTCCTTCCGCTGATCGCTCAATATACCAGAATCGGCCCAGAGCGATGTGACGGATGAACACGGCTTTTGGCCCCCAGCCTTTGGCTCTTGGCCCTTCGCCAAGAAGTTTTGGGCCAGGGAAGGCTGATAGCCAAAGGCTGATAGCCAACAGCCAATGCTATAATCTCCGCGATGGCTGCCGAAACCCAAGCTATTGGAATGGTGCCCGAGGAACTCAAATTTGAGCCAAAATCCAAAGGCATTGCCACGCCCCGCAAGAAAAAACCGAAAGAGCTGGCCGTGATTACCGAGTGTTGCACCGGTTGCGCTGGCTCGCCCGCCTGCGTGGAATACTGTCCGATCGAGGACTGCATGTTCTGGGTCCCCGACGAAGATCATCCGCCATTCGGCAGAATTCAGGTGGATCCGATTCTCTGCATCGGATGCAAGAAGTGCATCAGCAAAGGCCCGGATGGTTGCTTCCTCGACGGCTGCCCGTGGGATGCGATCGCGATGGTGGAAACCGTGGAGATCGAAAAAGAGGTCGGGGTGATGCCGATTTGAAGAGCGGCCGTTGGATGTTTGCCGTTGGCCGTTAGTCCTTGGCCTGTAGCCGTTGTTATTCATCCAGGAATTCTCGCCTTCTAAGATATTGTCATTCCGAGCGAAGCAAGATCGTTCGCTCGCGAACGATCCTGTGGAGTCGAGGAACCTGCTGTTGGTTTCGCCGCCTGCAGTTCATCCCATCAGCTCGATCAAAGCAGATCCCTCGACGGCACCTGAGCTCCGCAAGCGGAGCTCGGCTGGCTCGGGAGGACAATGCGGGAACCATGAAGCGCTATTGTGCTCGCTGGCGTATCGCCTTTTCCGTCTCGACCGCCTGCTGGCGAACGTGGTCCGGGATATCGGGCAGTTCCCTCTCGTACGGCAATACAGCGGCAAGGTCTCCGGTCTGGCCGACAAGGTAAAGCGCGCGCAATGCCTCCCAAACCTGTTCCGTCCCCGGATCGATGGTCGCGATTTCGGCGCCGGCGGTGATGGTCTGCCCCGTTTGCACGCGCAGCTCGCGCAACCGCCCGGTGATGGGTGAGCGGACCTCGATGGTCTGCGAATCGCTTAGGATTTTGGCAATAATTCCGCCCTGATGAATTGCCGTTCCGACCGCGCTGGTGTCGGTAATCTTTCCCGCCTGCGTCGCCGTGACTTTGGCGGATTGCAGAAGCTCGATGATCTGCGGCCTGCCGCTGGCATCGCCAAAGCGCACCAGCGAAAGCGCCGCGTTACCGCGCACCATAAGAGAGGGATCGTTCAGCATTTTCAGCAGGGCGTCGTGAAACCCCGCGCCGGATGTGTCCTGGCCCATCACCCAAGCATCGGTATTGCGCACTTCTTCGACCGGATAAGCCGCCAGCCGCACCGCATCCGGATACCAGTGGGTGACTGTAGCATCTCGCTGGCTCATACGCTCGCCGATCTGAACGAGGGCATGCTGAATGTGGCGCGGATGCTTGTCGTCCTGCAGATATTCCGCCAGTTGCTTGTCGGAAAGCTGGCGACCGAACCAGGTATTCCACCAGAACAAGAACGGCATAAGGACGATCAGCCAGCCAGTAAACAAAAACAGTATCCGGTTGCGCGTGGACATGCGCGGGCGAGACTTGGGGTCGGTTGTCGCGGCCACGGGATTTGGATCGGTGGGCATGGTGCAACCGAACTATTCCACCACATCCGCATCGAGCACGCGATCCTGCTCCAGATAGTGCGAGACGGCGTATTGCGCCAGAAGCGGGGTTTGCAGCCGAATCTCGGCGCCGATCCACTCGCCTTTGGCGTGAGGCGCGTTGAGCGGATGGTTGCAGCGGCCTCCGCTGCCGAATTGCGGGCCGAAGTCGGCGCTCTGTATCTGGTCAAACTGCTGGATACCACGCCAAGCCTCGTCGCCCACGGTGCCGGAAACGTCGATTTTTAATCGCACAATGGACATTCGAAAAAACCATTCACCACGGAGTCACAGGGCGATCAGAGGAAACCTTCCCTAGCTTGTCATTCCGAGCGAAGCGGGGAATCTGCTTTTCCATTCTCTGGCCTCTGTGGTAATTCTGACGTTAACCAGCGAACACATGATAGAGCATCACATAGATCACAACACCGGTGACCGAAACGTAGAGCCACAACGGAAATGTCCAGCGGGCAATCGCGCGATGGCGGTCAAAACGCCGGCGCAACGCCCGGCTCAGCGTGATGATAATCATGGGAACGATCATCACCGCCAGAATCGTGTGTGAGATTAAAATGCCGAAGTAAACCGGGCGAATCCAGCCCGTTCCCTGAAAATGGACCGATCCCACATGCCAATGATAGTAAAGATAGCTGGCCAGGAAGCAGGTCGAAGAAACCAGCGCCGCAACCATCACCGCGCGGTGAGCGGCCAGGCGGCCATGTTTGATAAGACTTCTTCCTGTCAGAAGCAATACCGCGCTCGTTCCGTTCAGGCTGGCATCAATAACCGGGTAAATCGCATATTGCGGAGGCACCTGGATCATGCCGCAGGCCTTGTCGTGCGCCGGTTCACCATGAAGAAGCACAGAGCGAACATGACCAGAGTGAACAACACCAACGCCATCATCGAGACAGTCAGCGAAGTAACCGCCGGGCTCTGCGGATATAGCACGCTGCGCAGTGCCTCAACACCGTACGTCAGCGGATTGATCTCCATCAGGAAACGCAGCCAGCCCGACGCGCCCGAGAGCGGAAATAGCGCCCCAGACAGCAGCCACAGCGGAATCAGAAAGAGGTTGATGATGGCGTGAAATGCCGCAGTCGAGTCCATCGGCCAGGCGATGGCAAATCCCAGGGCAGTCAGCGCGAAGGCGACAAGAAACACGATGAGCGTGACCAGAAGAAAATCAAGAATGCCGAGGTGCACGCCGACAAAGGGCGCGAAAGCAAGAAAAATCAGGCCCTGCACGGCCGACAATGTCGTTCCTCCCAGAACTTTGCCGAGCACGATGGCCGATCGCGGAACTGGAGCGACCATCACCGAAAGCAGGAAGCCTTCTTTTCGGTCTTCGATCACCGACATCATGGTGAAGATCGAAGTGAACAACACGATCATGATCAGTGCGCCGGGATAAAAATAATCGAGATAGTGCGACTGTCCGGGCGCATCGCCCGAACGAAAAGATGTGCCAAACCCGGAGCCAATGACCAGCCAGAACAACAGTGGCGACGCAATCACGCCCACGACGCGCGCGCGCTGCCGGTAAAAGCGCACGATCTCCCGCCACCAGAGCGTGAAGGCGGGCAGAACGATTCCGGCGGAGGCTGGAGCCGACCGAGTTGGTAGCGCTACGCTTTGTGTCGCCATTGAGTAAACTCTACGCCGTTGATTCTGCTTCCTGCGTCCAAAACCTGTGTCCGGTCCGGTGGATGAAAACGTCTTCCAGGGTGGGCTTGTTCACCGATATCGCTTCGATCTCACCCGGAAATGCCTCCACGACGTCGGTGATGAAACGATGACCGTTCTCGCGCTCGATGCGGATCCTGCCGTGCAACACATGCGCGTCGAGATGAAATTGTATGCGAATCCGCTGGGCCAGCGATTCCGGATCGTTGGCATCGAGCACGATTACATCGCCGCCGATTTCGTGCTTGAGATCGCCGGGCGTTCCCAACGCAACCACCTTGCCTTCGTTCAAAATGACTAGACGGTCACAACGCTCGGCCTCTTCCATCAAGTGCGTGGTTACGAGCACGGTGACGTGCTCTTCATCGCGCAGCACTGCTAGATATTGCCACAGGTCGCGGCGCGCGCCTGGATCAAGCCCCGTTGTGGGCTCATCGAGCAGCAGCACCGACGGATGATGGAGCAACCCCTTAGCAAGCTCGAGCCGACGCTGCATCCCGCCAGAAAAAGTCTCGGCCTTTTCGTTGGCACGATCCGCCAGGCCAACTCGCCGCAGCATCTCTGCGATACGCGCCTTCAACCCCGCTCCATGCAGTCCGTACAGATGGCCCTGATGCCACAGGTTCTCTGCTGCGGTCAGCTTCACATCAATGCTCTGGGCTTGAAAAACAACGCCAATCTGGCGACGCACGCTGTTGGCGTCGCGCGCGACATCCCAGCCCATGATCCTGGCGCCTCCGCCGGCGGGAACCATCAGCGTGGAGAGGATGCGAAACAGCGTGGTCTTGCCGCTGCCGTTGGGTCCGAGCAGGCCGAACAACTCGGCGGGACCAACTTCAAAGCTGACGCCATCCAGCGCCGTGCGGTCGCCGTAGCGGTGGATCAAGCCTTGAACGGAAATAACGGCACGGGCGGCCTTTCCGGGCGCGGGGTTGGCAACGGCGTGTGAAGATGCGTCAAGGGCCACAGAGCATTTTACAGGAAGGAATTAGAGCCGCGTCGGCCCGACGACGACGCTGATCAGGCAATTCCCGGATCATTCACTTCACACTGCCTATGCCGTGGCCGGTTCGCCCTCTGCGTTGGGAATTCGCTCTTCAAATCGAACCGGCACATGCCGCCAGACCTGAATGGCAAGTACCACCGCGGTGGCGAGCAGCAACGCTCCCACGGCAACGTGAGCCACAGTCGAGCTCACCATCGGCCACTCCGGCTGCACAGCATCGCGCCCCCAGGCCACCCTCGTGATAAAGGCGGTGAAACCCAGGCAGAGCTGCAGGATCATCAGCGCGACCAGCAAAATTGCCGGTCGCCGTACCGCATCGACTTTGGCGTAAACCGTCAGCGCTCGGACCGCGGTCCAAGTCAGCACAAAGGCTACGATCGCGGAATTGGCCACATGCGGCCACCAGCTTAGCCCGTGATGGCGGAACATCGCACCCAAAATCAGTTGCACGTAGAGCACGAAAATCGACAGCAACGTCAGGGTCACCAGGCTGGGCCGGCGGGAATCGAGTTCCACCTCCGGCACCTCTTCGATCCATCGTCGGCCGGTGAACACGGCAACCACTACGGCGATGCAGAAGAAAGTCTGGCCAACCGCAGCATGAGCTGATGAGACCCACGGCGGCTGAAGCAACAGCACAGTGAGACCACCGAGGATCGCCTGCGCAATCACCGTTCCCAGAGCGGCAACCCCCAGCCACCTCATCCAACGCCGCCGTTCTACCAGCCAGGTCCACACCGCAATGGAAATCGTGAGCACAATAATCGAGCCGGCGATAGCGCGATGGCTCCACTCATAGCGAATCCCGCCGTGCAGCGGAGGAACACGAAATGATCCGAATGACGTCGGCCAGTCGGGGATGGAAAGGCCGGCGTCGTTGCTGGTCACAAGGGCGCCGGCGATGATCAGAATAAAAGTCGCGCACGCGACGAACAGCGCAAAACGGTGATGTGCGCGGTTGTAAGGTGTGAACAGAGCCTTCAGAATCTACTCCCTTGATCGAACGTCGAGCTGCGCTCGGCCCGGACCTTCGACTTCGCTCGGGCAGAGTCCGAGGGCGGCCGTCCCCATACGTGCGGAGCGGGGACGGCACAGCTCTCAAGAATAATCACTGAGCTTTGAAGCTCGCGTCCACGGTTTTGCTGTCTTTGGCCGCGAGGGTGACCTTCTGATCCTGCTCGCCCAACTTCTCCTGCACGAAGGCGATCGTGTAATCTCCCGGCGGCAGGCCCTTGATCTCATACTTGCCGTCCGCTCCCGTCACCGCATAAAACGGGCTCTTCACCACGTTGATGTACATGCGCATCCACGGGTGCTGGTTGCACTTCACCGGCAGCATGATCTCTTCGCGGGCGAAGCTCTTCTCGAGCGGAGCGGCCTGCGGCGGCTGCGACTCGTTCCACTCGCGATTCGCCTGCGGCGTGGGGTGAATATTGTGCGTGGTCGGATCGTCGTTCTTGATCTCGATGTTCTGCCCGGTCATGGCGCCCAGCACGTGAGGATGGTATTTGCAACCCTGCTGATCGATCGTGACGGATTCTTTGGGAACGTCGAAGGTGCGGTCGCCAAGGCCCTCTTTCACGTAAACGAATACGTTGGCGAGCTTGCCGCCATCGGCGACAACGGTTTCGGCGTTGTTGGCGCCCTTGCAGGCCGGATCCTGGCTCATGTCAATCTTCGCCGGCTTTGGCGCCGCGCCGTCGAGTTTCACCGTGCCGCTGACCGAAGCCACAGTGGCGGGATCAATCGGAGTCGCGGCAGGTTGCGCCGCAGGTGCGGACGCCGCCGGCTGTTCCGCCGGAGCTTCTTCTTTCTTGCTGCAGCCCGCGAGCATCCACAAGCCAAGCAGGCACAGCAAGCCAAACATTACGACAGATTTCTTCTTATTCATCATTTCGCCCTTTCCTGAGAGTTGAATGCGTACTTGCGTTTGAATTCAAGATCTTCGTTCTGCGGAGGATTCTGGTCCTGGAAGTGCGCGAGCGAGACCCCCGCACGACAGCCGCCGGGACAGCGGCGCTACAGAACTAAGTATTCTATCGCGAACCACCACCGCCTGCCGCGAGCGAATCCCGATCCTGCTTTGGGCTCGCCAGCGGCCGGGCCGAGGCCTGCCCCTTCCCTCTCGCCGCCGCAACCCGCCTCTGCTCTTCCGGCGTCAGTTGGAAAATGTAATCCACCAGCAGCTTATTGTGATCTTTCTCGTAGCCCTGGAAAGACGGCGGCGTTGGCCCGGCGAAGACCCACTGATTATTCTCGCGGCGGAAAAGCCCCGACGGCATGGAGGTTCCAGGACTGATCGCCTGTGGATCGAGCACCCAGCGCTCCACCCAATCCGGCTTCAGGCGTTCCTTCGCCAGCAGGAAGTTGGGAGCGGTCGCGATCTTGTCGTGCTGCGGATCGCCCGTCGCATGACACTTCAGGCAGGGCGCGGCCGTGCTGGAGAACAGGCTGCGCGCCATTTCGGTTTCTTTTGCCGTCAGCACCGGAACCTGCTCCGGAATGTACGGCATGGGCTGCTGCGAAAGCGCCTGGAAGAAGCGCACCAGCTTGCGCAGTTCATTATCGGAGAAGGAGAACGTCGGCATGCGAACCTTCAAATACGGCCGCACGCCGTTGCGGTTCGTATCGGTTTCGCTCAGCGATGGATTCGACAGGAATCGCCGCAGCCATTCGGGATCCACGCGAGCGCCTTCGGTCAGGAGTTTGGGGGGTAGCTGCTCCTTCCAGTCCGGATCCTGATAGCGCTTCATTCCCATCAGGATCGTCTGCTGGCCGGGAATAAACTGATGGCATCCCATGCAGTTGTATTTCTTGACCACCCACCAGCCTTCCTGAATGTCGTGCCGCGCATCGCCCGGCTTGTATTGATAGTCGGAAGGCAGCGCGTTTTCCTGGCTGCCCAGCAGGAAAGTTGTGAGAGCGCGAATCTGCTCCTGGTTCAGGTGCAGATTGGGCATGCGCAGAGCTTCGGTTTCGCTCTTGACCTTCCCTTGATCAAAAATGTTCGGCTCGGCAAGCTTGTGCTCAAAAAATCCTTTGTGGTCATACCAGGGATCTTTCGCCGGCCCTTCCGGCAGCCGCGCCAAATCCTCGGCATTGGTAATCGGTTCTTTGCCGCCACGCTGCGCGACTTCGGTGAACAAGGCGAAATCCAGGCGCTCGATAGGCTTGCTGCCTTCGAACGTCAACTCGGTGCCGATGCGCCCTTCGTCCTCCATGCCGGAAATCTCGTGGCATCCGGCGCAACCGTAGTGGCGAACCCAGCGCTTGCCTTCATCTTTCAACTTCGGATCGTCCATGAACGAAGCATCGGCGTACGATGAAGGCTCCTGCTTCTTCTGCGTCATCAGGTACGATGCGATGTCCTGCGCGTCTTCCACGCTCAGGCGCAGGCTCGGCATCACGGTCATGTTCTGCACTTGCAGTTCGTGGCCGTCATTCGGGCACTGGCTGTGCTGCAAGTCCCACTGGTACGGCAAGCCCTTCTTCGCGTAATCCTCTGGGCCGATGTCTTTCTTTTCGTACGGGCAATAGGGACGCGTGCGCTGGCGGGCGTTGTGAATCCAGCGCACCAGGTAGTCGTAATTCGCTTTTTCACCTTCCCGCGTCAAATTCGCCGCGAACGTTCCCCCTTGCAGATCGTCGCCTTCGCCGATCGAGTGACACGCCAGGCAACCACGCGTTTCAAACAATTCCTTGCCGTGATCCACGTTGCCGGGGTTTTGCTTGGGCAGCGGATCGGTGAACGCCGACTGCCATAAATACGCCGAGATGGCCTGAATCTGATGATCGGTCAGGCGGAAATTCGGCATCTTCGTGGTCGGGCGGAAAGCGGTCGGCTTCTTCAGCCACACTGGAATCCAGTTCCTATTCAGTTTCAGCCGGATGTCTTTCAGATTCGGCCCGACTTTTTTCTGATCCTGCATCAGGCTGTGCGACTGGAAATCAAGCTGCTGGATGCGGCCATCCATTCTGCTGTTGGCCACCTTCAGCGCGGTTGCCTTGTCGTTAAGCCGGTTCGCTTCGTCGTTGCTTTCCGCTGCGTCGGCCTGCTTCATAAGGTCGGCCGACTGCTTGATGTTTTCGACTTTCTGCTGTTCCATCTGCTTGATCTGCTGGCTGACGTTATTCAGATCGTCGGGTTCGCGGTCGTACCCTTCATAGCGATGGCAGCCCATGCAGCCTTTTTGCCGGAACAAATCCTTGCCTTCGCTGATAGTCCAGCCCACCTCACCGCTGACCAGCATCATGTCGGACGAGTGGCAAGTCTGGCAGCCGGCCTCGACATTCTGCTTCGGAAACAGCGGCCACAGCCAATGCTCATAATTTCCATGCGCCTTCTCGATGCTGGTGGTGGCGCGGCCATTGCCCTGATGGCAAGGCGAGCAGCCAAACTTGTCGGGATCGTGCGTCTTCAAAAGCTCGGGCTCAGGGTGGCTGGTAAAGGCGAGGGCGTAATCGTCGGGCTTCTTTTCGCCCTTCGCCATCATGGACGCCGCGGTCAGTTTCAACGGCTCGCGAGTGCCCATATGGCAGGATTCGCAGCGGTCCACGATATTGGCCTCCGCCACGTTGATCTGCACGATCTTCGGATCCCATTCGGTGGTCTTTTTCTTCAGACCTTCGATCTGCGTGGGCGTCAGATCTACCATGTGCTCGGAAATGTAGGCCGACATTTTCGTGCTGGCCGCCGTGACCGGTTTGAGCACATCACCCAACTCCGCATTCAGCTTGGTGCGCTCGTCTTTCAGTCCGTTATAAGTTTCCTCAAGCTGCGGGAAATTGTATTTCGCCTTGCTGCCGTCGGGATATTCGACGGTGGCCAGCTTCTGCTTGTACTCGTCGATCTCTTGTTGCTTGCTCTTCTTACCCGCCGCGCTGGTGTCGGTCTCCATTTCGTAGGTGAGCGCGTTTACGTAAGCGCGCCGATCGGTAAAGACGTTCTGTACTGCGAGAATCTTGGCGCTCAGATCGGCTATCTGCTTTTGCAGTTCGTCCCTTCGCGGGCCGGCGGCTTTATATTCCTGCTGATACGTTGCCTCGAGCGCCTTGTATTCCGGATTGTCCTCCACGCTTTTTTCCGACGATGCCGACTTCGACTCCGCCGTTTTCAGAAACGCGACGTAGCGTTTCTGCCATTCATGCTGAAACGCCTTCCAGGGACGCTGTCCGAAAGCCTCGTCCCAGAGCGCCCAGAACAGCGTCGCCATGAGGATAACCATGGCGATCACGTAATGCGCCGCGTACGATTTCGTAACTACCGGATCTTGCTCGGGAATCGGTTGTTCAGGCAAAAGATTCTCCCTGACAGTCGTTGGTCGTTCGTCCTTCGCCGTTCGCATGAACCGTAGCGGCCAATGGCCAACGACGAACGACGGGGTTTAAACGTTGAACCACGGCGTAATCCACACGTACTTGATGTGCAATGCCAGGCGCAATGCCATCTTGATGGGCAACGCGACCATGGTCAGCATGAAAATCTGCACAATCGAATATTGCAGCAGGCTCATGCGCTTGTAATCTTTCGGATTGTAGCGGCGGAAAAAGGCGTGCAAAGCCAGGCCGCCGATCAAATAATATCCGCCGACTACAATTGCACCGAATATTCCCTTGCCCAGGTTGGACGCGATTCCAAACAGATCCGGCAAGTCGCGGTTCACCTCGTAAATCAAACGATTGTGATCCCACGTCTGCCCCGGCCAGAACCACTGCCACCCTGGCCCGCGAATGAACGTGCCGATGATGATCATCGCGACCCAAAGAATGATGAACCCGAACAGGAATGTCCCGATGGCGAACTTGCGCTGCTTCCATGTGTAATAACCGCTGCCCAGAGGATTGGTGTCCACATAAGGGATGACCATCAGCCCGATAATGATCAGCGTCGGCATGACGACACCTGCGATCCAGGGATCGAAGTAGACCAGCATCTCCTGCAGGCCGAGAAAATACCACGGCGCCTTTGCCGGATTCATGGTCAGGTTGGGATTAGAAGGCTCTTCAAGAGGCGCGCTCAGCGTGATGGACCAGACCATCAGAATGATGGTGACAATAATGGCGGCGAGAAATTCAATGCGCAGCAGAAACGGCCAGACGTGAATTTCCTTTTGCCAGCCGGGACGGAATGGCCAGGTCTTGCGATGGTGGCTCTTGGCCATGGCGGGATTGGTTTCCAGTTCGCCGATCAGTTGGTCATTGGCCTTGGCCTGCTTCCACGCCAGGTAAATGTAGAAGATGAGAAGCGGAATCAGTCCGACGATCGGAACGTTGTCAGGCGCGGAACAAATCTCCCAAAGTTGTCGCCAATCCATAAGTGCTCCCCAGAATCACGTGGCGACGGCCGCCCCCGGCCGTCGGGTCGAGCGAAGCTCGGCCGCTACTCCACCCTTCTTCGCGGCTTATCAGCTTCTTCAGTCAGCATCACCGGCGCCGGACCTGAGATTCCGCCGTCTTTTCTGACGCGCCAGAAGTGCACAATCATCAGCACCGAAGCGACAATCGGAATCCCAATGCAATGCCAGATATACGATCGCAGGAGCGCGTTCGCATCCACAATCGAGCCGCCCAGCAAACCGAAGCGCACGTCGTTATATGGCGTCATGCCCAACATTTTGCCGAATGGGCCTTCGTGGCCCAGGAGCGGCGTGGCGCGGGCCATATTCGTTCCCACCGTCACCGCCCAGAATCCCAATTGATCGTCGGGCAGCAGATAGCCGGTAAAGGAAAGCAGCAGCGTGAACACCAGCAACAGCACGCCGATATTCCAGTTGAACTCCCGCGGCTTCTTATACGAGCCGGTCAGGAACACGCGGAACATATGCAGCCAGACCGCGATCACCATCAGGTGTGCCGCCCAGCGATGCATGTTGCGCAGAATCTTTCCGAAAGGAACATCGTGCTCAAGGTACAAAACGTCGCGAAACGCCTGCACCTTGCTGGGATGGTAATAGAACATGAGAAGCACGCCGGTAAACGTCAGCACGATAAACAGATAAAACGTGATCCCGCCCATGCCCCAGGTATAGCTGTAGCGCACCGCGTCGCGGTTGATTTTGGCGGGATGCAGATGCAGGAAGACGTTCGACAGCACGCCCAGCGCGCGGTTGCGCGGCGTGTCGTCGTGCTTGTGCCGGAAGATCGAAGTGTAGACCTGAGTCTTGGTCGGATCCTTCAGGCCTTCGATCTGCTCTTTGGCTTTGGCCGGCATGTCGGTCTTCAGCGATTGAACGTCCTCTTTGACCCCGGCTTTTACCCGCTCCAGCAGGCCTACTCGGTTGCCGTTCTTCGCGTTTCCGTTTTCTTCAGGCATCTGATTCCCTTCACGCTTGTGTAAGGACGGGTCTCTGACCCGTCCAGGTCGAGCGAAGCTCGACGGCTCTACCTATGCCCGCAAATACGCTCCATCGTCGTTGAACTGCGTCGGCTGCCCCTTCGGCCACTGGTAGAGCTTCGCCACGTCCACCAGAATCTGGCCATCGGGAGCGATTTCAACATGCGCCCGATCCATGGGCCGCGGCGCCGGTCCCTCAAAATTGATACCCTCGCTGTCGTATCCGCTGCCGTGGCACGGGCATTTGAACTTGTTCTCGCTAGGCTTCCAATCCGGCGTGCAGCCCAGGTGCGTGCAGCGCGCGTAGATCACGAAAATGCGATCCGGCGTGCGATCCACCCAGATGCGGAATTTCTGCTGCCATTTCGTATCCACGCCCAGACCGTATTCTTCGGGATAGCCGATCTTGAAACTGGTCGCGGGCTCGAACAAAGTTCGCGGCAGGAAGAATCGGAAAAATGCGATGAACCACGCCACCAGGAACGCCGCCACCGCACTCCACACCAGACGCCGGCGCTGCTGATTCACTTCGTTGTCTTCAGGTCCAACCGCGGCAACACCGCCGGCCGCAGCCGCTTTGGAAGTACCGACGGCGGGCGTGCCGACATATTTTGTCGAAGCTCCAGCGCGCGCCACCGATGCTGCTGCAGATGCCGCCATGGGCGGCGCAGCCGCTGGACGCGCGGTAGGGAGCGGAGCCCCCGCGGGCGTAGCCGCAGCCGGAACTGGCGCCGCAGCCTCGGCCGGCTCGCCCAGCAGGGCCGTGATTTCCGCATCGTTGAGGGGGGGCAGGCTCTTGCGTCCGCGGCGCGCTTGTTCAGCCGCGATGGCCGACTTGCTCCACTTCTTTCCCTGAGCCACCCACTTGGCAACTTCTTCACTGATGCCGGCGGCAGGAACTTTTGCGGGGGCCGGAGCCGAAGGTGCGGCTGAAACCGGCGCTGCGGGAGTTGGCATTGCGGCCGGAGGAGCAGCGGGGGCAGAGCCAGCTCCGTCACCGCTTTCCCATGACATCGGCTGCCCGGCTTTCAGAGCTTCGATATCGGCATCGCTCAGCAGAGGCAAGCTCTTGCGTTGCCGATACGCCTGCTCCATGGCGATGACCGAATTATTGAGCGCCGCCCGCGGCCACGGCGGAAGGTGCCCAAGAATGCCTTTGACCGAATCGTCTGCCATCCGTCCCTTTCTCAGCTCCCAACTGTCAGTGGGGCAACTAGAAATTTCGACTCAGTGAATGGACGGCGCTCGCCGCGCCTCTCGATTTCACCCCGCCGCCGTGTATTCGAAATCCCGTTCCCTTGATTGTATCCCGACCGCCGTCATCACCAGAGACGCCAATGCCGCGATGAACGCCGGCGAATCATTCAGCCCTGACATCATCTCGAAGCGGCCAATCCCAAGCCCGGCGGCCTCTTCCCGGGCTTCGTGATCAATTTCACCCAGGGTTTCCACATGATCGGAAACAAAAGAAATCGGCACCACGCAAACTTCGCTCACTGCTTCAGCCGCCAGATCACGCAGCGTCCGGTGCAGCGAAGGCTGCAGCCAGCGGCTGGCGCCCACTTTGCTCTGATAACACAGCCGCGAACGATTCCGCCATCCGCCGTGCTGCATCACCAATTCGACCGTTTCCTCAATCTGCCGCTGATACGGGTCGCCTTTTTCGATCACCGCCACGGGAACGCTATGCGCGCTGAAAACCAGCTCCGGCCGCGCCGGATCGGGGAAGCGTGCCAGTGCCTCTTCAATTTTTTCGACCAGCGATTCCAGATAAAGCTCGTTGCCATAAAAGGGCTCAACGCAGTGAACCGGAACCTCATCGGCAAACAACCGGCGCCATTCGTTCAGGCTGCTTCCCGTTGTCGTGCCCGAATACTGCGGATACAAGGGTAGCAGCACAACCTCGTCGCAGCGCGCGGCGCGCAACTCCGCAATCGCTTCGCCGGTGAAGGGATGCCAGTAGCGCATGGCCACAAAGCAACGGGCATCGAGGCCTGCCGCGACCAGTTTCAGTTGCAAAGCGCGAGCCTGCTGTTCGGTGAATCTGCGGATCGGCGAGCCGCCGCCAATCACCGCGTAGTGATGCTGCACTTTGCGGGCGCGCGTGCTCGAAATCAGCTTGGCCAGCGGCTTCCGCCCGATGCGGGCGAGGGGAAAGTCAATAATGTCGGGGTCGCAGAACAGATTAAAAAGAAAAGGTTCGATGGCTTCCAGCGTGTCGGGTCCGCCCAGCTGAAATAGCACCACACCTATGCGCCGAGTTGAGTTGGCCATCCCCCAGGGGTCCTTGAAGAACCAAGGATGTTACTCAATCGCGGAAGGTTTCGTCAACGCTTTCCGAACGGTGTGTGCCGAGGCGCGAGCGCGACCGAATTCTCACCCATGCCCGCCCCGAAACGGCTCTGAAAAAAAAACGCGGCCCGCAGGCCGCGCAAGGTCAAAGAACTCAACAAGGCTGTCTCAAGGTTCCAACAAGATCGGGTTCAGCCCAATCTTAAGATACGGAACGGTCTCGTTAATGTTGTGATCGGCTCCGCCCAGGTCCTGCCAGCGGGTGAATCCCGACGCCGGTGAGTTCGGGTATTGCGTAGCCCCGCACACGAAAGGGCTGTACGGGGACGTGCCCCAGTGATCGATGCAGTATGTAGCATCGCCCTGGGCTTGCGCGGAGTAGCTGGTATCCCAAACCATGCTGTAGTTCGAGTTGTTCTTCTTGAAATCGCAGTGCCACACTGTGGTGCCCAAGGTTGTGTCGTTCTTGCAGAAGCCGGTCGTGGCAGCCGGGGCAGCGTTCGTCAGCCAGCCCACCGCAGTGTTCCACATGCCCTCCTGCGGAGTTATCAGAAACGGCGGGTAACCCTCTTGGGGCGGGCTGCAGTACCCTTTCGAGGTCTCCCCGGCACAGTACAAAGCGCCGGTTTGCCTCGGCTGAAAGTTCATCGGGTCGTTTACCGTCGTGGTGTCGTAGTCGTAGCCGTACCAGAACGCCTGTTGGCACGGCACATTATCGTCGTTCTGCAGACTACAGGGGTTCGTGCCATATGGTAGCGTTTGCGACCAAATGGACGCGAAGTAGCGTGCGATAAAGCCTCCTTGCGCGTAGGGGTCCTGCCACCACGCCCCTGGGGCGCTGTCTGGGTCGGTGTTGCCAAAACTACCCTCGCCCATCCACAACGGCTTGCTCGTTTCCGGAGTATGCAGCGCTCCCTCCAGAGCTGCCGTGGAAAGATCGGTCTCTGGATTCGCATGGGCCTGAGAGTCTGACCCCGTGTAGAAGTGGAAGTTAATGACATCGACCGCCGCCGCCGAATTCGGCCAGCTATTGGTGCATGAGTTCGCGCCGTGCCACGCGGGACAGCCGGTGCTCATGTTCGAATCGCAATAGAGATAGCACCTCAGAGGCGGCGTGGAGCCCGGGCCCGTGATCGAGGGTTGGACGATTTGCGCACCGGTCGTGTCAATCGGGCCTGGGTAGCCTTTGTGCTGCTCCAGCCACTGACAGCTGTGCGAGTCGTTCGGCGAGCCGTAGTTGTCGATGGTGCCTTGTCCCGTAATCACGCAGCGAGCGTCCTCAGTCATGCGGATCAGTTGTTCCACCGTCGGGCAGGGAGTCAGAACGCAGCCATTGTTCCCCGTCCCCCCGTCGCGGCTTCGCAGGTCTCGATGTCCGGCCAAGAAACCTGATAGACATCCCAGTTCCTGAACTCGCCATACTGGAACGAGCCGCCGTATCCAAGCGGATAGCTGCTTTGTCCGTTTAGCGTGGGATTGTTGACGTGGATTCCAAAAAATGAGGGTGGGATGGCTTGCTGCGATTGAGCAAGCGCGGGCTCAGAGCTAAACAACGCAGTGAGCAGAACGGTGCACACTACCAGTAGCCTTCTCACAAATTTTCTCCAAGGAGTGAATTACGCGTTGCCTGTCCCCCTCGGAGCGTTTGGCTCACAGGCATTCAGCGCGCGGACATTCTACATCGGAATTTCTGATTCGGGAGGGCCAAGATATTCACAGGACGCCTACGGGGTAAGCTCGAACACCACACCGCAACCCCCTTCCCCGCAGGCTCCTCCGGTGAGGCCGCCGATCGATGCCGACCCTAACAGGCGATCCGGTGATTCGATAATAAGGCCGCCTATGGGATCGCATCCGTCGTTCGCCTTGCCGAAAGAGTGCAGCACGATTTCGCCCCGCTTCCCCTTGGCCCGCTGCGTCAACTTGAAGGCGGCCCCGCAATTATTGTATTTGCCGCCCGCGCCAGCTGAGCCGTACAAATTCCCCGCAGCGTCGAGGATAAGCCCAGACGAAATAAATCCACCCCCTGGCCCCTTGTCGCGATTGAATGAGCGCAATATCGCCTCCCTCCACTTGCCGCGCCCTGATGGCAAGAGTTGGAATGCCGTGCCCCAACCCTGCTGGCCTTCGGTTCCACCGAACTGAGTAGTGCCGTACAGGTTGCCTGAACCATCGAAGATCACGCCGTATGTTGGCTCATCCCCATCCTTGGTTGCGAAACTAAAGGAATGCAACACTTCGTCAGCCCACTGCCCATTCTTCTTCAAACTCAGCTCGAATACGGCGCCCGACGCGTCGTCGCCGCCCCATTCGGTTGTGCCATACAGGTTGCCGATCGAGTCGAAGACCAACGGCGCCATCGGTACGGCCGCATCGTTGGCCCTACTTCCAAAGGCGTACAGCACAGACTCGGTCCAGTTTCCTTTGCCGTCGGGAGCGAGCTTAAACACCACCCCGCATCCGCTCGTGCAGACAGTAAAGTTCCCGCCCCCCGATGTGGTGCCATACAACTGGCCCTGTGAGTCGAGAATCAGACCGGCGTAAGGCCACAATCCGCCTCCGGAGCTAAAGTTGTAGAGCATCTTGTAGGTCCAACTGGCACCCTTTCCCCGCACCAGTTCGAAGACCACACCGCATCCCATGTTCGAGCAGCCGTTAGAAGCGCCGTACACCGTCGTGCCGTACAAATTCCCTGCCTTGTCCGCGACCAGGGTTCCCCTGGGGAAGTCACCATCGCTGCCGGCGAACTCGTGCAGCACCTTTTCGTGCCATTTGCCGTCGGTCGCCTGAGCCAGCCGGAAGACCACGCCGCAGCTACAGGCATTCCCTCCCTCGACTGTTGTACCGTACAGCGCGCCATCCGGCCCGATGATTACATTAACCGGCCCCCTTCCGTCTTTCCCGTGAAAGCGGTACAGCACCTTCTCCGAAGCCGCCCTGCTTGTGGCACAGAAGGCAAGGAACAAGAGAGCCGACACAGCTGTGTTCCGGACGATAGGGCCGTTAAGCCTGTGTGCTTTGGGTTTCCGCGTGATCATACGTGACCGTCCTTGGGGAGACTACTTGGCAGTAAGGGAACCGCGTTACGCAAGTATCCCTCGCAGAGTGCGGCGAGTCAAGGTGCAATCGATCGCAGTGTCACTCGATTACATGGCTTGTGGCCTCCGGCACGATTTTCAAGTTCACGCCGTGAGGGAACGCCGGAACCCCTCAATGGCGGTTGAGATTGAGGTTTGACGCGCGATGGGGGTCTACGCCTTGCGGTTGCCGTCCCACTCGGCTTCTTTGGTTTCGGGAGCTCGTTCCACGGTTTCCATGAGCAGCTGACGCAGGCGGTAGCGGCTTTCCAGATCGGTGTTCACAATTTCAAAGCCGACTTCGTTTACACGCGCTCGCCGCAGCAATACTTGTCCGCGAATGTGACGCACACCGACGGAAATATCCAGGTTGGCTTCCGATCCGACGCGCAGATTGTCTTCCTTGGTGCCCATGCCGCCGCCGAGGCTGAGTTCACGAATCAAAATGCCGGATCTTCCCCAGGAGCTGCTGATGATGGCGGAGAGTGTGCGCCGCAAAATGATGCGCTCATAACGCCGCTGCCGTACCCAGGGACATGCCGGAGCCGCGTCCAGAGGTGCGATGGCCAACTCGCCTGGAACCAAGCCGCTATCCGACATGACCTGGCTGGCATAGCGCGGATCAATTTTAGCCAGTGCCTGCGCCGCAGCGATGCGCAGCTCGCGATGATGAATCCACTTCCACATCTTCTTGGCCTCAAGCAGATTGCGCAGCACGGCGATGGATTCAGGCTCGCGCAACCTTCCCAGCGACTCGACCGCCTTCATCTGAATCAGCGGCGGACGCCCTTGCGCCTCCCCGGCTTCCGCCATCACGATCAGCGGAGGCACGGTCGTGCGGTCGCCGCTCATGCCGATTTCGTCAATCGCCTGCGGAAGAACCACGGGGTCGAGGTGTTCCAGAATTTCCAGCAGCGTGCGCCCGCGGTCGTGTGCCGCTCCGTACGCGATCTGCCGCACTGCTACGTCGTGATAAAAGCGGTTCCATTCTTTCAAGCGAATCGGCAAAAGCTCCAGCAACGTCGCGACATCGAGTCGGCTTAACAGGCCGATGACAGAAGAGGCCGGACGTACTTGTCCCACGCGCAGCATCTCGCGCATCTGCTGGACGCCCGCCGGACCGAGTTCCTGCATCAACTCCACCATACGATCGCATTCTTCGCGCCGCATGCAACGGAAAAACCGGTCCGCCAGGTGCTCGACCGCCGCTTCTGAGTTCCGCCGCAAAACCGAGATCAGATCCTGCGGAATCCTGGGCAGCCGCAGCGCCTCTTCGATGAATTCCGGCAGGCGATTCTCCACTCCGATGCGCGGACGCAAGTCGTTTGCCGTAGCTGGCCGCTGCTTCGAAACTCCCTCGATTGCGCCGCAGACGTCGTTAAGGGCCGCGAATTGCCTGCGATTGCTCGCTTCCGAGCTCAAACGCACAAAAGCGGCGCTGAGCAGGCTCTGCACTTCGGGGTCAGAATCCTGAACCAGCGTTTCGCCAATTTTTTTCACGGCCGCGCCGATCAAATCAATTCCCGGCGTCGCGTATAAGTCAGCCAACTGGCTTAACCCGATGGCGGACTTGCGGCGTGGCTCAGATTCCTTGGCGCTCAGGCAATTGACGTAATTCTGCAAAATCTCCCGCGCCGAGTCTTTATCGCCCCGCTCCAGCAGCAGCTCCACAAACTGTCGAATATTGCGCGGCGGCACACAGGGAGCCTCGTTCGATTGCAAAACGCTCTTCTTCCCCGCTTCCGGCACCTCGGCCCAAAACATGCGGTCCAGGATGTCGGCATGGGATTCCACCACCAGTCCTGCCTTGCTCATCTTGTCTTCATGAGTGCGCAGGATGCGGCGCAGCGTGTCCATCTGCCGGCTCATGTGCTCCATCATCTGGTGCACGGCATTGACTTTCACGTCGCCCTTCTGGAATCGTTCCATGGCAAAGCGAATCGCCATGTGCTCGGCCGCCTTCATCAACAGCGGCGTATCGCTCTTCTCCGTCGGCGCCGTGGCCGCCAGACTCTCCAGCAGCTGCTGCAGGTTGACCTTGGTATTGGCGTCGGTTTTGGTGAGCTCGCTCTGCAGAAGTTCGGGCCGCGTGTTCCCGTCGGTGCTGGCTTCGCCAAAGCGAGTGAGCAGGCGAATCGCCTGAATGACTTCTTCTTCCTGCAGCGGCACAACGCCGCCCGTCCAGACCGCGCCCTCGCCACTGGCTGGCCCTTGTTCACCCGCCTTGCCGCGGATATTAGGAACACTGCCAATCGGGGGACCGCCGGTTCCCCCGGCGGCATGGGAACCTTCCGCCGCCGCAATCAGCTGCAACAGCTTTTGCGGGTCATTCAACCATTCCTTGAATTCCGGTCCCAGCGTCTGAGCCGCGATTTGCGCAGCAATGGCGACTTCTCCGGTTGCTGGATCAGCCGCGATAAATTTCACCTCATTAATGCGGATGGTGGATTGTTTGCCCTCGCCGAGTGTTTCCTTGATCTGCTTGGTGATGTCCTGCGCCTTCGATCCACTGACCGCAAAAGCGCGGACCAGGCGGGCAAAATCGTCCAGTGTGACGCTGGTCGAGAACTGAATGCTGGCCAGCCCCGCCGCGGTGAGAAGCTGGGCGAAGCTGCGTTCGGCTTGTCCGGTTTCCAGAGGAATTCCATCGAGCAGCAGCCGATTTTCAGAAACGCCCAGCAGGAAGCCGGCATCCTTATCCTTCGGCAGTCCCTGCTGCAACTCGTTCCAGGTGATTTCAAACTGACCTTCGGTGCGCTTGTGCTCGAAGCCGTAGAGCCGCACATACTTAACCAGGATATTCAGGCTATGGATAAAGGCGCGGGCGGAAGCATTCCGTTCCTGCTTCTGAGATGTGGCGGCGATGGTAATACGCGGCTCCTGATTCTCCCGTTTAAGCGTAATGCACGGGGTAAGGGGATGCACGTTACGGAAGTAAGTGCCCAGAAAGCTGGGCAATGTCTGACTTCTGGAATTAAGTTCGCTCGGGAACAACTTCGCTGCTTCGTCCTGGGTTCTGGACATGGCGTGAATGCGCCTCAATCCTGTAATCTCAGGGTTTCATGCCTGCCACGCCCGCGATTGCCGCGAAAAGTCCGAAGCAAAAGGCCGGGTTAGCCGTCTGGATGGAGCGCGCGCTCGAAGAATGCAACCACGCCAGTGCGGGCTTTGAAGCTGATCCAGTCCACGATTTGCGCGTCGCCCTGCGCCGCTGCCGCTCCATGGCCGACGGCCTCATGGCGATTGATCCCGATCCCTCCTGGAAGCAGCTTAAAAAAGCCGGCAAACAGCTGTTCTCCAGCCTGGGAGATCTGCGCGACATGCAGGTGATGGAGGAATGGACGCGCAGGTTAGGCGACGCGAGCGATCCGGTCACCGACGCGCTTTTGCAATTTCTTCTGGGCCGTGAATCGCAACTGAAAGACGAAGCCGCCAAAGCCCTGGCCAACTTTGACCACAAGCAGTGGAAGCGCTGGAGCGCGTCTCTGCCGCGCCGCGCCGCCAGAATGCGATCCGGCAGCCTGATCTGCAAACACCTTGCGCTGGAGCGCTTGACCGAGGCCCACAACCTGCACCGCCGAGCCCTGCGCGGCCAGTCCCAGGCTGCATTCCATCGTTTGCGCATCGGCATCAAGCGCTTTCGCTACATCGTCGAGAATTTCCTGCCCGAGCAACATGCCGCCTGGAGCGACGATCTGAAGGAGCTGCAGGATTTGCTCGGCGAAGTCCACGACCTTGACGTGCTGTGGACAACTGCTCTGCAGATCCAAGCTTGCCCGGATCAGGAGTCGCGATCGCGCTGGCACTCCATCATCACCAAAGAAAGAAATGCGCGCATCGAGACATACAAACAGAAGATGGCGGGCAAGGATTCCTTGTGGCAGGTTTGGCGGGCCGAGCTGCCTTGCGGAAAGCAAGTCGAGGCCGCAGCGCTGATGCGGCTGAAGCTCTGGGCTTCCTTCCTGGATCCGGATTTCAGGCATTCGCAGCATGTCACGCAGCTCGCTTTGCAGCTTTACGACGGTTTGCGTGAGAACGATCTTGAGCAACGCCGCATTTTGCAACTGGCGGCGCTATTGCACGACGTGGGCCGCAGCAAGCGCGAGAAAAACCATCACAAAACCAGCTGTCGGATGATTCAGAGGCTCAATCCGCCGCTGGGATGCAGCGCGGCGACCATGCATCTTGCCGGCATCGTTGCGCGTTATCATCGCGGCGCCTTGCCTCGCGCCGGCCAGAAAACGCTCTCCGGGCTGGCTCCCGCGCAACGGCGCATGGTTGTAAAACTGGCGGGCATGCTGCGCCTTGCCAATGCCTTCGATACGGAGCGCAATGGTCGCATTCAACGCTTGCAGGTGGCCGAACTGAACGGCTGTCTGGCCATTGCAGCGCAGGGTTATACATCGCGCGATGGCACAGCCGAACAGATCGCGGCCGCCCGCCATTTGCTGGAAACTTATTACCGTCGGCCGATTCTCGTGAGATCTCTGAGGTTATCAAAGCCTCGAACCGCGAACCGGAGACTGAAAAGAGCCGCTTAATCCGGCGATTGCTCAGCAATCCCACGCAGAAACTACTTCGCCACTTCTCTTTCCCCTGTCACTCGCGATACAAGCAAATCATCCCATGTCCCACGCACAGTTAGTCGAAAAGGCCGTAGATTGGCTTCGCCGATATCGCTGCGGCGTCGTTCTTTCCGAACAGGCCTGCCTGAGTGGCGAAATGCCCGACGCCATCGGCTGGAAGCGCGCCTGCCATTCGGTCGTGGTCGAATGCAAGATCTCCCGCGCCGACTTTCAAGCTGATCGCGACAAGCCCTTTCGCCGGAACCCGGAGACCGGCCTCGGCTGCGAGCGCTTCTACCTCGTGCCCGAGGGTTTGCTTGATCCGAAAGAGTTGCCCGCCGGCTGGGGGCTGCTCGAATACCACAATCGAACCATCGCCATGAGCCGGCCCTCGACGAAGAACTTTCGCTCTTCTGTCGGGTTTAAGTATGAGATGAATTTATTGCTGTCCAGCCTTCGCCGGGTCGAGGTTCGCATTGGGCCTCAAAGCATTACGCACTTCCTTAAATGGAAGAACCGCATGGCCGAGTACAATCGCGGAGCGTTGCCGGAAGGCATTGTATCTGCAAGCCGGGAGCCGAATTTCTTCCTGGATGCTCGCTCGGACGCCGGCGACCAGGAAGCTTTCGATTGAAACGATGTTAGGAAGGAGATTTCGCTGTGGCGAGTCAAGACCGAACATTTAGTGGTTTGCTTCAGAACAACGGCGCGAGGATTCTAGCGATCCTGGGTATGCTTTTCTCCGTCGCATCCGCTCTCGCGCAGGCCCCGAGTCAGGCTCCGCCGCCTCCTCGCGAAGAGAAAGTAGCGCCCATTGCTGCCGGTGGCAAGTGGCAGGAATTCGACTCCAAGGACCCCATGACCGACGTGCACCGCGCCCGTTTTCAGCTGGAAGGTGACAATCCATTGCGCGACAGCGAGCGCAATCCCCAGATCAACATCTTCTGCGAAAACGGAAATTATCTTTTCGCCCACTTCGTCCCCGGCGTGCGTGTCCGCCCCAACCGCCCCGGCTTCTGGGGGCAGCCGCAGGTAGAGGTAAGAGTGCGCGCTGATAGCCATCTCGACAATCACGGATGGAATCGCCAGGGTGGCTTCCTCTCGATGGATAAAGACTCGGTGCGTAGGCTGCTCGCCGCTGGCATCTACAAGATCGAACTGCCCGGTCCGGGGTCACCGGACAATATCGCGACGTTCTCTCCCCCAGGCCTGAATCTTGGCCAGTTCGACCACGCATGCCACCTGAAGCCGAAGAGGTAATCCGGGCAAAAGAAAACCGGGCTGGTTCGCCCGGTTTTTGAGGCATCGGGCGAGGTGCGGTTACACCTCAGCCCAACGCGAACTGGCTCCGCGGGTGCGTCTGGCCCAATTGTTAACCAGACCGGTTGCCCGAATTGCACCTGTCGGGTCAGCCCTTAAAAATCAAAAGGCCGACAAAACAGCGCCGAATGGTGCAAGTCCGCTACCAAATCAACGCAGCATCCATCGGGTGATGAATTATTTGTAATTTATTAATATACAATATAGTTAGATCGTTTACGCCGAGGATCGGCGCCCGCGCTGATCGGTGGGCGATGAAAGTACTTTGCACAATTGGAACGACTTTCGGCAACTGATCTTACAACTCCCGGCGGCCCTCAATGGACTTCAACATCGTGATTTCATCTACGTACTCAATATCGCTGCCCACCGGAATACCGGTCGCAATGCGGGTCACTTTAAGCCCCGCACGTCGCAGCTGCCCGGAAAGATAAGTCGCCGTCGCCTCGCCTTCGAGCGTGGGGTTGGTCGCGAGAATCACCTCGTCAACCTGGCCATCGTCCACCCGCTTCATCAAGTTAGAAATACGCAGTTGCTCCGGGCCCACGCCGTGCAACGGCGAAAGCGAACCGTGCAGCACGTGATAAACGCCATTGAAATGCTTGGTCTTTTCCACCGCCGCGATATTTGTCGGTTCTTCGACTACGCACACCAGGCGCTGATTGCGCGTCGGGCTGCTGCAGTAAAGGCACGGGTCGACATCCGTGATGTTGTTGCAGATGGAGCACAATCTCAGGCTAGCCTTCACGTCGCGTACAGCAGCCGCCAGCGCCTCGGCGTCGTCATCGTCGGAACGAAGAATATGAAACGCGAGCCGCTGGGCACTCTTGCTGCCGATGCCCGGCAGTTTCTTGAGCTCTTCGATCAACCGCGTCATGGGTTCGGCAAATTTGGACATGGGAGAATTTGATTAATTGGGAAATTTTGTAATTGGTTGATTCAAACCAGCAAGAGCTGCGCTTCGTTTGGATTTTCTAAATTACACAACTACCAAAGTACCCGATTCCTCAATTCCTCTTACATCCCCGGCAGCCCCAGCCCGCCCAGCATTCCGCCCATCGTGGATTGCAGGGCCTCATCCACTTTCCGGCTGGCACCATTGATCGCTGCGGTCACCAGATCCTGCAGCATTTCGACATCTCCGCCCTTCACCACATCAGGATCGATCTTGATGCTCAACACCTGCTTGCGCCCGTCCATTTTGACGACGACCGTGCCACCTCCGGCCGACCCCTCAACGATGGTCGCCTCCATCTTCTTTTGCAGCACTTCATACTGCCGCTTAGCCTGCGACATCAATTCCTGCAGGTTAAATCCACCCATCGGTCCTCATTTCTCAATCCTCTCAGCGAAGCTCGGCGGCCTCTGCGGCATTCATTTCTTTTCCCGGTAGTCAATGATCGTCCGAATTTCCGCTCCAAATTTTTCCTTCATGCGCCGCACCACCGGCTCCTGCTCGGCGCGGCTTCGCCCGCTGCCGTTCGAGCCCTGACGGCTGGCCGCCACGGGCTGCCCTGCGCCACCGGGAATCACTTTCAACTTCAGCGGCCTGCCCATCACCCCGCTGGCGGTCGCGGCGGCTATTCTCCTGGAGTCTGTATCCAGCGACATATCAATTACCGTCGCCGACGACGGAACCTTGATCACCAACTCGTTGCCATCCGCCTGCCACTCACCGGCTTCCAGCATCGAGACCAGCATTTGCCGTCCTGCTCCCGCCAGCGCATCGAGCACCGCCTGACGCACATCGTCGTTGTTGGGCGAGCTTTCAGAGCGGCTGGGTTGAGCAAAAATTGCAGGCTCCGCGATGGCCGCAGTTCCCATCACCACTGGTGTCGTGGCCATTCCCGAAGCCGCCACGCGCGGCGCCGGCAGCATACTCTCATCCGCCGACAACCGGCTCTTGAACCCGCCCTTGCGGGCCGAGTCCGCATCGAACGGAGACACCGAACGAAGAGGCGCCGCTTCTGCCTTAGGGCTTCCCGGAACCACGGCCGCTTTGTTCGCAGGCCGTGCAACGCCTGGCCCCGCCACATCGCTCAGTAGTTGTTCCAGCGGCAGCAGGCGCTGCGCATGAGCCATCTTCAGCAGGCCGAGCTCAAGGTGAAAACGCTGTTCCTGGCGATATCCGAGTTCGGCATGAGTGCGCAGCATGATCTGCAGATGCCGCGCTAAATCTTCTTCGCTGAACAACTCCGCCGCGCGCGCTACCCGCTTGCGCTCGTCTCCGGAAATCTGCAGCAGCGACGAGTCTCCCCCGGCAACCTTTGCCACGATCGTGTTACGCAGGAAGCGCAACATCTGCCGCGCGAAATGAGTCGGGCTGTGGCCTTCACTGATCAGCTTATCCACCAGCCGTAACACGTCTTCACTCGCACTGCGCGATACTGCCTGCATCACGTCTTCAAGCACGGCGGAGGGCGCAGCACCCACCAGTTCCCGCACCGATTCCGCCGTGAGCTTTCCCCCGCAAGACGCAATCGCCTGATCGAGTATCGAAAGCGCGTCCCGCACCGAGCCGTCGCCGGCCTCGGCCAGCAACGCCAGGGCGTCTTCCTCAGCCGCGATCTTTTCTCGTCCTGCCAGGTCTTTCAGCTGCGTCAGGATTTCCTCGAACCGCACCGCGCGAAAACTGAAGTGCTGGCATCGCGAGCGAATGGTCTGCGGGATATCTTCCGGCTGGGTCGTGGCCAGCATGAACACTACGTGCCCCGGGGGCTCCTCAAGTGTCTTCAACAGCGCGTTGAAGGCGGCATCGGTAATCTGGTGAGCCTCGTCGAGAATGTAGATTTTGAACCGGTCGCGCGCCGGCCGGTAGCGCGCCGCCTCCCGCAACTCGCGGATTTCATCAATCCCGCGGTTGGTGGCGGCATCAATTTCGATCACATCCACGGAATTTCCCGCGCGGATTTCAAGGCACGAATCGCACACCCCGCAAGGCTCGGTGACCGGCTTGTCCGAGGAGCGACAATTCAGCGCCATGGCCAGAATGCGCGCCACCGTCGTCTTTCCGATCCCCCGGTGCCCACTGAAAATGTATCCATGCGCCGTGCGCCCCTGTTCAATCGCGTTCTTCAGGGTGCGGGTGACGTGCTCCTGGCCGATCACTTCGGAGAACTTCTGCGGACGGTACTTGCGCGCCAGAACCTGATAGCTCATGGAGGAGAAAGCATGATTATACGGCAGAAAGTGTAGGGGCGGATGTCCTCATCCGCCTGAGTCGAATGTTGGCTGAAGTTATCCCGGAGACCCGCGCTTTCTCCAGCGGGGCGACAGCCTGCCCTGAGCGAGCGCAGCGAGTCGAATGGGGATCTTGCGCGGATCGGCAGTGCAAACCGGCGAACACAGCTCACCCGCGTTTCAACAGCCGAGCTTCGCGGTTTCCACTTGGCTCTGGAACGCCCTTTCTCAGAACCAGAGAAGACATTTCTGCAGGCAGCTGGCGCACTGCAACATTTGACCGACCACTTCCCAGCCGTAGTCGAATTTCAGTAGGCCCCACAACGACCTACGGCGTAATCTGATAAACAATCCCGTAGCCGTCGCTTCCGCCGTTTGCGGTAGTGCCGTAGAGATCACCGGCAGAATCTAGCGTAATCCCCGAATATGGGTAAAGACCATCCCCGTTGAAGTCAAAGTCGTGCAGATCTGAGTACCCCCAACTCCCCGCGCTTAGCTTGAACACGGTTCCGGCGTTATTCGCCCCTCCGGAGGACGCCGACCCATATATGTTGCCTGCCTTGTCCATCGCGAGGATACCGTAATCGTAAGGATAGAGACCCTCCGCACCGTCGAACTGCAGGATTGTCTTGTTCGTGTACTTTTGTCCAGAGGGCCTCAACTGATATACCGTGCCACCGTAAGATTTCCCGCAAGAACCTGTTGTGCCATACAGATTACCCGAGCCGTCGAGGATCAAACCGGAGGAGGGCAAGCAACCGTCCGCATATCCTGTAAAGGAATGGAGGATCGTCTCCTTCCACACGTTTCCCTTGGTTGGCTTGGTTAGCCTAAACACAACACCATTTCCGACCGCCCCACCTTCGTATGTAGTTCCATAGAGAGTGCCGGATTTATCGAGCGTCACCTGATACCAGGGATGCACTCCATCGACGCCGTTGTTCTTAAAGACGTGCAAGATCGTTTCTTTCCATGAGCGGCCGGTTTTTGTCAGCTCAAACACCGTGCCACAACCGCGCGGGAAGCATCCGCCGCTGTCGCCGCCACCGAACGTTGTCGTACCATAAAGGTTTCCCCTGGAATCAATCGCTAGGCTGGCGTAGGGTCCGTCGGCATCTTTGCCACCCTTAAAACTATACAAAACCTTTTCAGTCCAGGTACCCCTCGAGGCTGCCAACTCGAAGACAACTCCGCTTTGATGAGCTCCTCCGGCTAGCGTGGTTCCATACAGGTTTCCGGAAGAATCCATAACCACGCCGCTGAAAATGGGCAAGGCTCCGTCCTTACCGCCGGTGAAATCGTACAGATCGTTCCACGTCCAGGTTCCGCTTGTATTAACCAGCTGATAGACGTTGCCAATGCCATAGGCGCCGCCTGAGGTCGTCATACCATAGACATTTCCTGAGCTATCAAGGCCCACGGGACTTTCCGGCATATAACCGTCGTAACCGCTGAAACTATAGATTACGGTCTCCGTGCTGGCCCACGCACCGGTCACCAGTAGAAAAACAACGGCCAGAAGTGTTTCAGCAATCACCTGGATTCCTAGTCGCAGCATACGTTTTCCTCCATGGCAAACGTTAAAGTGGCGTCGTGCCGGGTAGGCATTATAGCCTAAGTTCCGCGCGCGGCAGGATCAGACAAGTGCTAAAAGCTGGATTCTCTCGCTTCCCTCATGAAGTTTCTTGCTGCATTTCTGTAATGAATTGGTCCGATGCGGAAGCGCGCGACGCCGAACGCGTATAATGCCGCCTGACCATGCCCACGGCGTCACTGACTCAAAGCGTGCCACCTGCCCACCTGGCCAATCATACCCGCCACATAATCGGCCTGCGACTGCTGCCGTTTCTGTTCCTGCTTTACATCGTTAACTACATTGACCGCACCAATCTAGCGTACGCCGCACTTGAGATGTCTCACGATCTCGGCTTCAGCGACCGCGTGTTCGGGTTGGGCGCGGGCATTTTCTTTGTGGGTTACGTGGCGCTGCAAGTCCCTGGCGCGCTGCTGGTTGAGCGCTGGAGCGCGAGGCGCGCGATTGGCCTGATCATGGTCGTATGGGGTTCGCTGACTGCCCTGACTGGATTGGTGCAGACTGCCGGCCAACTCTACCTGGCGCGCTTCGTGCTGGGCGCGGCCGAAGCCGGATTCTTCCCCGGCGTAGTCATCTATCTCAGCCATTGGTTCATTGACGAAGATCGGGCCAAAGCCGGCAGCAATTTCATGGCGGCGATTCCACTCTCATTCATCATCGGCTCGCCGCTTGCAGGATGGATTCTGGGCCGTCACTGGCTCGGATTCGACGGCTGGCGCTGGCTGTTCGTTCTGGAAGGATTGCCAGCCGTCCTGTTTGGCGCAGTTGCATTCTTCTATCTTTCCGACCGGCCGAACCAGGCCGCGTGGCTCACGCCTGAGCAACAGCACTGGGTGATGACGAAGCTCGAGGAAGAAAAGCCGGCACAAGGCCACTCGACATCCGTGTGGGACGCCTTGCGTTCGCCCACGGTCTTGCTGCTCTCCTTGGCAACCGTGCTGGAGTATTGTGTTGGCTACAGTTTCATCTTCTGGCTGCCGACCATGCTGAAGCGCATGACCGGTCTTAGCAATGCCCAGGTGGGATGGCTGGGCGCGGTGCCGTATGTTGCCGCGTTAATTGCCATGCAGTTGAACGGCTGGCACTCCGACAAAATGCAGGAACGTCGCTGGCATGCCTCGGCTCCGGTGTTGGGCGCTGCCATCGCCTTATGCGGCCTGATAGTTTTGCCGCGCACGACGCCAGTGACCATCATCCTGTTCTGCTTCGTATGCGCCAGCTTCGCGTTTCTGCCAGTGTTCTGGGCCATGCCTACAGAGATGCTCAGCGAATCGGCTGCGGCTACGGCGGTGGGACTGATCAACGGCGTCGGCAGCATCGCCGGTTTTGCTGGCCCGTATGTCTTCGGCTACTTGAACACGCGCACCGGATCTTACAATTACGGCTTCGCCGCGATGGCCGCCTGTGCGCTCGCCAGCGTTGTGCTGATGTTGAATATTCCAAAACCGGACGCATAGATTTTGTTCGACGATGTAGGCGCGGGCGTCTCGCCCGGGCTGGGTGCTCGAGTGGGGACACCCGCTCTGGTGCGTGGGAAGGGGTTAGAGTGGCGCGAGCCCTGTGGGGTCACACTCGGGCAAAGCATCGAGGAGGTCACGGCGAGTTTGGGCGCTCCTCTCACCGTAATTGATCTGGGTTCGAAGAAGATATACAAGTACCGGGATATGAAGGTCATATTCAAGGACGGCAAGGTCTCCGACGTGGGCTAATCCCCACGGAAACGGACATAGGTGTGCCGAACGTGGCGGGCGAGGGCGCCCGCCCCACACACAAATCTACCTCAACCCCTTTAATGCCTCCGGCGGGATCTTCGTCCCCGGCGGGTAATCCTGCGACGCACCCTTGAAGAGCGCCACGGTTTTTTCAGAACGCCTTGTGCCGTCGTGGACCGCGATCTGGTGCGGCTTCAACTCCTGCGTCGCATCCCAGAACGACGGCGAATATGCCTCCCACAGCGACACGCCTGCGTACGCGCCATCTTTGCGCAGGATGTAATAGGTCATATCCACAAAGCGCAGGCGCGTCATATCGTTGTTGTAATTGCGGGCGATGCGCTTGAGCGTATCCATGCCGGCCTCAAGCGGCGACAGGCCGCGGCGCATGTTCTCCACGATGCTATGCGCGCCCGCGACCTTGATATTCTCCTCGCCGCTGCCGGTCGCGCCCGCCGAGCCCACATCCTGATCCGTGTAGCAGCCTGCGCCGATGATCGGGGAATCTCCGACTCGTCCGGCCAGCTTCCAGGCCAGGCCGCTGGTCGTCGTGCATCCGGAGATTTCGCCTTTATCATTCAACGCCGAACAGTGAATCGTGCCCGTCGGGGGATAAAGCACTTTGTAGATGGCTTCCTCGCGAAACTCGGGTGCGATGCCTACGGCGGCAGCGCGCTCTTCCAGATGCTCATAGCGTTCGCGCCACAGTTCGGATTGCGATTTCTCCGGCGCTGGCCAGTGGGGATCGGCGAGCCCCGGTCCCCACCAGTCTCCCGACGAATGATATTCCTTCCACAACATCCAGATTTTTCGCGAGTGCTCGGTCAAGAGATTTTCGCGCGGAAAGCCCATCGCCACGGCGAACCGCTCGGCGCCTTCGCCGACCAGCATGACGTGTCCGGTGTGCTCCATGACCGCTTTCGCCACCTGTGAAACATTCTTGATGTTGCGCACTCCGCCGACCGAGCCTGCACGCCGCGTCGGGCCGTGCATGCAGCAGGCATCGAGTTCGACCACGCCTTCTTCGTTGGGCAGCCCCCCGAGGCCGACGCTTGTATCGCTGGGATCGTCCTCCGGGCCTTTCACCACTTTCAGGACCGCGTCCAAGGTATCGCCGGCGGCGGCGAGAAAGGCGTAAGCGTCGTCGAGATAGTTGAAGCCGTTATGCGCGGAGACGATGATCGGACGCTTCGCTGAGGCCGCGGGGCGCTGGCTCTCCTGTGCCTGGCTGTCTTTCAGGCCTAGAGCCAACGATCCGACGACAGCCGTGGTGAGAAAGTTCCGTCGCGAAACCACCATGACCAACCCCCATTGGAATTAGGAATGGAGAAGCGTCCGTCAGAATATCAGGTTCGAGGCGCGGTTTTGGTGGCAGCGGTAACGCTGGCTCTCAAGAAAAAGGCCCTGCCTGTGACAGGGCCTTTCGCGAGCGATCTTCTCACTTGCCCTTGTACGTCAGTGGCGAGCCGACACCGGCGCACAGATCCCATCCCGCAGTGCAGTGCGAATCACCGTCGGTGATGTCGTGGAAGTCGGCCTTGTACTGTTTCTTGTTGCCGTATTCTTTGTAGATCGCGGTCAGCTCGTCCGCCGTGGACTTGTATTTCGCTCCGGCGGCATTCACAATGCCGGCCATCGTCGGCGAAGACCAACTGGTGCCTCCGACCGCTCCCCAGCCTCCATAGGATGTGATGTAGATCGGGGCGCAGCAGAAGGGTGCGGCCACGTCAGGATATCCGCGATGGTTCCCAACAATCTTCTTGATGATGGTCTGATAGCTGGGAATCTTTTCGTAGGGGCTGATATCGCCGCCGCCGCCGTAATAGATTTCATCAATGAAGTTGCCGTTGGAGTCGCGCTCGAAATATGTTCCGCCGACCGAAACCACGTTCGGCGAAGCCGCGGGGTGCGAGGCCACGCCAACTCCGGAGTCGCCGCTGGCGGCGAAAAAAACCACGCCCGGATGGACAAAGTTTTTGTCATACTGCGTTTCCTGCGCCCACTCCGAAATGCCCCAACTGTTGCTCACCGTGCCGCCGCCCGCTTGCGCCACAACCTTGCCCGCCACGCGCACCGCCTGCCACGTCGGATCGGTGTTGACCTGCTTGGATTCGATCAGAAAAATCTTGGCCTTCGGAGCCATAGCATGCGCCCACTCGATGTCGAGCGATTCTTCTACATCCCATCCGGAATACACCGGGGGCTTGTGGCCGTCCGCGAACACCTTGTGGAAGTCGGCCTCAGGCAGGCCAAAGTACTTCGAGAATACGTGCAGGTCCTCTTTCGCGGTCGGATAATCGCCTGCGTCCACAATGCCGATCGCGCCCCAGCCGCCGGTGGGATTGTTCTTGCTGTCGGCGACCGAGCAGCCCTTGGGGCCTTTCGTCAAACCGTACACGCAGGCGAGCGAGGCCGGGGATTCGGTGCCATCCGGCGGCCCATCGGGACGGCTCACGTCGGGAATGGCCCACACATAGTTGGTATGCGCCTGCCCGGGATGCGGAACGCTGGACGGCGGAACCACGAGCGTGAATCCGTTAACGCGCGTGCCGTTGGGAGACTGCGCGAAGCTCGAGCACATCAGCCCGCCTAGCAATATTGCAGAAATTATGAGGATGACAAAGCGAGATTTCATTTTCACCTGCTCCCTGGAATGTTGTGGAACTGTACCGATGAGAGGTCTGGCAACCCGCGGGAGTGAGAATTGCAGCCTCGTGCCTGCCGTCTGCCGACTATAGCACAAGGCATCCGCGCCGCACCCGGATTTATGCGGTGCTTAAGGGGGCACGTTGTGAACACCATTGCTCTCGCCTACGCGCTCGGTCGGTGGCCCAGGTCCCGCGCCCGTTCTTTGGGCGCTGACCTGGGCTGTTTGCCCTATCCCAGGTTAGCTCGCGAGGCGCTCGCGGAACCTGGGGCACCAGCAGCCGGATTTCCAGTCCGTCAGCCTTAGCACCCCGCCCTCCCGACAGCCTTCCGCTATACTAATCAGGTATGCCAGTACTGAAGAATATTGCGGCCATCGCCAAGGGGATGAGCATCACCTTCCGCGAGATGTTCCAGCCCACCATTGTGGAAAATTATCCCGACGGACCGGGCCCGCTGAGAGGGGCGAAGTTTCAGGAGCGCTATCGCGGCGTCCATGTGCTGCAGCGTGACGAAAACGGCCTGGAAAAGTGTGTAGCCTGTTTCCTGTGCGCGGCCAATTGCCCTTCGAACTGCATTTACATTGAAGCCGCCGAGAACACCGCCGAGCATCGGGTGAGCGGCGCCGAGCGCTACGCCAAGGTTTACAACATCGATTACAACCGCTGCATTTTTTGCGGATACTGCGTCGAGGCTTGCCCCACCGACGCCATCACGCACGGGCACGGGTTTGAGATCGCGACCTTTAACGCCAGCAATCTGGTCTATCGTAAGGAGCAGATGCTGGCCCCCCGGCCAGCGCACATGGGAGCGAATCAGGTTTTCAATCAGGCGGAAGTCGCAGGCGGCGCGCCGGCGGTGCCGTTGCCGGGGAGTTGAATTTCGACCAGTTCGATGCCAGCGACGCCGGTCCCCCAGCGGGCCGGCGTTCGTGCATAAGAACGGTCGGTCGCCGTTGGCTGTTCGTCGTACGCCTGCCACCTCTGGCTCCTCGGCAAGGCTAAAGGCCGAAGGCTAGGGGCGTACGACGCAGAACGTACGACGAAAAACGATGTCACATTTTCTCCAAACCGTGCGTGAGCGTGTCGTCATTTACGACGGCGCGATGGGTACGAACATTCAGTTCCGCAATCCCAGTGTGGACGATTTCTGGGGCAATGAAGGCTGCAACGAAATCCTGGTGCTGAGCCGGCCGGACATCATTAAAGACATTCACGCGGCGTTTTTCCGTGTCGGCTGCGACGTGGTCGAAACCGACACCTTCGGCGCCACGCGCGTTGTGCTGGCGGAATACGACCTGCAGGACAAGACTGCCGAAATCAACATCGCCGCGGCAAAGATAGCTAAGGAAGTCGCGCAGCAATTCTCCACCAAGGACAGGCCACGGTTTGTCGCCGGATCCATTGGGCCGACAACCAAGCTGCCCTCGCTCGGGCATATTAAGTTCGATGACATGGCTGCCGGATACGCCGAACAAGCCGGAGCGCTGATCGAGGGCGGCGTGGATGTGCTGCTGATCGAAACCTCCCAGGACCTGCTTCAGGCCAAAGCCGCGCTGGTGGGCGTGTTCGAGGCGATGCACACGGCGGGAAAGCGATTGCCGGTGACGGTCCAGGTCACGCTCGAAGCCACCGGTACCATGCTGCTGGGCACGGAAATCGGAGCAGCTCTGACCGCGCTCGAACCTTTTGACGTTGATATCATCGGTCTGAACTGCGCCACCGGCCCGGTCGAGATGAACGACGCCGTGCGTTTTCTCGGCGCCAACTCCACCAAACACGTCTCGGTGCTGCCCAACGCCGGCTTGCCGCAAAACGAAGGCGGACGCGCGGTATACAAGCTGAAGCCCGAAGAACTGGCTCAGTATCACAGGCATTTCGTTCAGGATTACGGCGTGCGTATCGTCGGCGGATGCTGCGGCACGACGCCGGAGCATCTGAAAGCCGTAGTGAATGCGGTCTCCGGCGTGGAACCGGCGAAGCGGGACGTCAAGCCGACTGCCGCAGCCTCGAGCGCCTACACATCGGTTCCGCTCGATCTTGAGCCCAAGCCGCTGATTGTCGCCGAGGAGATGAACACGACGACGCGCGTCGAGCATTTCCGCAACCTGGTTCGCGGCAGGAAATACGACGACATCCTCGCGCTCGCGAAGAAGCTGGTGAATGACGGTTCGCACATGCTCGATCTGTGCTGCGCCATCGTGGGCGAAGACGAAAAAGGCTACATCACATCGATCCTAGAGAAAATTGCGACTCGCGTGCCGGCGCCTGTGTTGGTGGATTCAACCGAGGCCGACGTGGTCGAGGAGGCGCTGAAGCGCATTCCCGGCAAGGCGATCATCAACTCCATCAATCTGGAGGATGGCGAAAAGCGAACGTCAAAGGTTCTGCCCATGGCCAAGCGCTTCGGCGCCGCTGTGATCGCGCTGACTATTGACGAAGACGGCATGGCGCTTACTGCCGACAAGAAAACCGCGATCGCCAAGCGTATTTACGACCTGGCAACGAAGAACTACGGCATTCGCCCGGTGGACATTATTTTTGATGCCCTCACGCTGCCCATTTCTACCGGGCAGGAAGAATACCGCACCGCCGGCATCGAGACCCTCCAGGCCATCAAGCGCATCAAGCAGGAACTGCCCGACGTGAAGACGATTCTCGGGGTCAGCAACATTTCGTTCGGTCTCGACGCTTACCCGCGCCGCGTGCTGAACTCCGTTTTCATGCACGAAGCCGTGGACCATGGCCTGGATATGGCCATCGTCAATTACATCAAGATTTATCCGCTCTATAAGATTCCGCATGAAGAGGTTGAACTCGCCCGCAAGCTGATTTACCGCGACGCCAGCGACGGCGACCCGCTGCAGAAATACATGCAGCACTTCGCCGGAACCAAGGGCAAGCTCCAGGCGACCACCACGGCGCACGTGGAGACGCTGTCGGTGGAGGACAAGCTGAAGTTCGCCATCATCAACGGAGAAAAATCCGTTGGCGAGGGCGCACACAAGAAAACGCTGGAAGAGCTTCTGGAAGGCGCGCTTCAGCAGTACAGCCCTCTGGAACTGATCAACACCGTTCTGCTTGATGGCATGAAGACGGTCGGAGACCTGTTCGGCGCTCGTAAAATGCAACTGCCTTCAGTCCTCGACTCCGCTGGGGTGATGAAGCAGGCGGTCGCTTATCTCGAACCGAAGATGGAGAAAAAAGCCGGCTCGCAGAAAGGCACGATCGTGCTTGCCACGGTGAAGGGCGACGTACACGATATCGGCAAGAACCTGGTTGACATCATTCTCACCAATAACGGATTCAAGGTCGTGAACCTCGGCATCAAGCAGCCGGGCGATACCATCATCAAATCGGCGCTCGAGCACAAAGCCGACGCCATCGGCTTGAGCGGATTGCTGGTAAAGTCCACGCTCGAGATGAAGTACGTAATTCAGGATTTGCAGCGGCAGAATCTGGAGTTCCCCGTGATCTGTGGCGGCGCGGCGCTCACGCGCAAGTATGTGGAAGACGACCTGCGGCGCGAATATGCGAATGCGGTGTTCTACGCCGACGACGCCTTCGCCGGCCTGCACATCATGGAAGATTTGGCGACGACGGACGGGAAACGCAACGACCGCCTGCAGGAAGGCCGCACGGTGAAGGAATACGCCAAGGCCGCCGCGGTAGACGAAGAGACCGGACCGGTATTTGCCGAGCGCAGCGCCGTCGTCGGCGATTCCCCGAATATTCCGACGCCGCCGTTTTGGGGAGCGCGCGTGCGCAAGGATTTCGATCTCCGCGAAGTCTTCCAATACATCAACGATACCGCGCTCTTCAAGAATCAATGGCAGTTGAAGACCGCGTCGCAGGAAGATTACTTGCGCCTGGTCGAGCAGAAATTCCGGCCGATCAAGAAGCAGTTGGAGGAAGAAATCATCGCGAGCGGCATCTTCGAGCCGAAGGTCGTGTACGGATATTTCCCGGCACAAAGCGAAGGCAACGATTTGATCGTGTACGAGCCACCAGTACAATTGTCACCCCGAGCGAAGCAGGATCGTTCGCCGGCGAACGATCCTGCGAAGTCGGGGGACCTGCAGTTTGCCGCTAAGGAACTGTTGCGTTTCACCTTCCCTCGGCAGCGCGAAGGGCGCAAGCTTTGCATCTCGGATTTCATCGCTCCGAAACATTCCGGCACCATGGACGTGCTCGGGCTTTCGCTTGTGACTATCGGTTCCAAAGCGTCGCAGGAGACGCAGCGCCTGTTCGAAGGCGGAGAGTACACGCGCTATCTGTACCTGCACGGGCTGAGCGTCGAAACGGCCGAAGCCCTGGCGGAATTCCAGCATAAGCAGATGCGTGAAGAGTTGGGTATTGCCGGTGACGACTCGCCGCACATCCGCGACTTGTTTCATCAGAAATATCGCGGATCACGCTTTTCGTTCGGCTATCCGGCCTGCCCCAATCTCGAGGATCAGACGAAACTCTTCGCGCTGTTGCATCCGGAAGAAAATGTCGGGGTGCGCCTGACCAGCGGGTTCCTGCTGGAACCGGAGCAGTCCACGTCGGCGATTGTGATCCACCATCCGGCGGCGAAATATTTCGTTGTGTAATCTTCAACGCAGAGGTCGCGGCGTACACGGAGGCATTTGAACACACTCAAACGCGCGCTTCTCCGGCTTATCGCCATCCTCATGCTGCTTCTCGCGCTCGTTTACGCGACTGATTACATTTCTGTTCGCTTCGGAATCCCCGGCAATCGCGATTCCTACGGAACGGTATCCGTCCGCGCCATGTACGTCATCCACGAAAAGAACGGCAAGGTTGAATATCAGTTCGCTACGCCACAGGCCGAAACCTGCGTTCACTCATTATTTCCGCACTTCGGCTACAGCCCATGCTGGTATCTCAACCGGCATACGGAGACCAGAATTGACATCTAATCCCCCGCTACCCGTCTCGGTGTTCGCTCGTCTAAACGTGAAATCAGAGTGCTGGTAAAATTTCCCAAACGCTCATAAGAAAGGGACGTCATGAAAGAAACGCCACAGGAATACACCAAGCGCATCACGAGCTTTGTTGACGGCAAGGCGTCGCTGGCGGTGCAGGCGGCTACGGCCAAGAAGATTGAGAAGCTGATCAAAGGAGTTCCAGCGGCGAAACTGCGCAAGCGTCCCGCGCCGGACAAATGGTCGGTCAGCGAAATTCTCGCCCATATCGCCGACACCGAAATCGTCGGTGGCTTTCGCATCCGGCTCATTCTCGGCGCCCCGGGCACCCCCATCATCCCCTTCGACCAGGATGTTTGGGTTACCACCTGCCACTATGACAAACGCGATCCCAAGCAATCCTTCGAGCAGTTTCGCGTGCTTCGCGCCACCAACCTGGCGCTGCTAAAGTCGCTGACGAAAGATCAGTGGAAGCACTCCGGAATGCACGCAGAGCGCGGGGAAGAATCAGTCGAACACATTACCCGCATGTTCGCCGGGCACGATCTGAATCACCTGGGGCAGATCGAACGCATCCTGGCCAAGAAAAACGCGAAGAAGAAATAACGCTACGCCCAGGCATGTTTCATCGCTTTGGCGAATTGCTCGAGGGGCAGCGTATTCAAGACGTCGTCTTGGGTCAGCCACGCCCGCCGCGCCTGCAGCACGCCGTAGCGAATCTTGTCCAGGTGCGACGTATGGTGCGAGTCGGTGTTGATCACGATCTTCACGCCGTATTGTTTCGCCAGGCGCAAATGCCGGTCGCACAAATCGAGCCGGTCCGGATAGGCGTTCAGTTCCATCGCGACTTTGCGCCCGGCCGCGGCCTTTAGCACTGCGTCCACGTCGAACTGGTACGCGTCACGCCGCAGCAGCAAGCGCCCGGTCGGATGCCCGATCAGCGACGTATTCGGATTCTCCACCGCCTTGAGCAGACGATCGGTCATTTCCGCAGGACTCTGGTTGAAATGCGAATGCACGCTGGCGATGACCAGATCCATCTGCTCCAGCACTGAATCCGAAAGATCGAGTGAGCCATCGGCCAGAATGTCCACTTCCACCCCGGCAAAAATCCTGATCCCCTCAAACTTCCGATCAACCTCGCGGATGTGAGCGATGTGCTCAACCGCACGCTTGTCATCCAGGCCATTGGCGAAGGCGAGATTCTTGGAGTGATCGGTGATCGCCATGTACTTATAGCCGCGCGCACGCGCGGCCTCCGCCATTTCTTCGATCGTGTTGCGCCCATCGGTTTCGACGGTGTGCATGTGCACGTCGCCTCGAAGGTCGCGCTGCGAAACCAGCGCAGGCAGCGCGTGCTTTTCAGCGATATCAATCTCGCCCAGGTTTTCCCGCATCTCAGGCGGAATGTAGTCGAGCTTCAGCCGGGCATAAATTTCCGCTTCGTCTTTGCCGGCGACAGGCTCATTGCTGTCAACTTTCGCCAGGCTGTATTCGCTCAGCGTGTAGCCCATCTTCAGCGCGCGTTGGCGCAAGGTCACGTTGTGAGCCTTGCTGCCGGTAAAATATTGCATGGCGGCGCCGAAAGACTCGGGCGCAAGAAAGCGCACATCCACCTGCATGCCTCCGCGCAGACGGAAGCTGACCTTATTCTCGCCGCGGGCAATGATCTCCACCAGACCCGGCAGCTTGATCATGTGATCAATCAGCTTTTCACGCTCGGCATCGTCGCAGCAGGCTTTGCCAGTGACGAGAATATCGAGATCGCCGACCGTTTCTCGCCCCCGCCGCAACGAGCCTGCGGGCGTGACCTTCTCCACCCCGGGATAGTCGCGCAGGTGTTCAATCACCTTCTGCGCCTCCCTTTCGGCGGCATCAAGCAGAAAGCGCCCGGCGATGCGCCGGTAATCGGTAAGGGCCTTGAGCAGTTTCGCCTCCTGCTTTTCGCCCATGCGCGGCAGCTCGCGAATCTTGCCCTCGCGCGCCAGCTTTTCCACGCCCTCAATGTCGCAAATCTGATAGGCGCTCCAGATCAGCGCAATCGTCTTCGGCCCCAGCCCTTGAACTTTCAAAAGGTCCAGCATGGACGGACGATACTTCTTCAGCAGGTCGGCGTGAACCGAAAGCTTCCCTTCCTTAGACAATTCCTGGAAGTTGGCCAGCATGCCTTTGCCAATTCCGGGGACTTCAAGCAGTTTTTTCGGCTGGCTGATCAGCTCGGAAACTTGCTGCGGCATGGCTTCGACCGCCTGCGCAGCATTGCGGTAGGAACGGATGCGGAACGAATCCTGCCCATCAATTTCCAGCAGATCGGCAGTTTCGTAGAGAATACCGGCGATCGCCTTATTGTCCATGTGCCAACAAGATTAACCAAAGCAGGGAAAGGAAAGAAAGGCAGCGAGCCGGGGCCGAGACGAAAAACCACGGCACGTTGGCGAACCACAGTTCTTTGAGGTGAGGCGCTTGCCACAGGCCAGCACTTCAAAGCAGTTTCTCTCAACGAAGACGGCGCCTAAGAATGTCGTTCACCTAAGGCTTCAAGAAGCCTTGGTAACATTTGCAGCCTGCGGCCCTTTGGGGCCTTCGGTGATCTCAAACTCTACCAGATCACCTTCCTGCAGGCTCTTGTAACCCTCAGAGGAAATGGCGCTGTAATGCACAAATACGTCCGCCCCATTATCCCTGCCAATGAACCCATACCCCTTGGCATTGTTGAACCACTTCACTGTACCTTTCAAACGTTCCACGTACGCCCCCTCGGGCACGTACCTTTCAGCTCCGAGGTCGTGCCACCCGATTTGCTGTCAATTGTGCTGGGTATTTGGACGGGCTGTCAAGGGACTGCGTCACACACGAAGGTATGCCACGTCTATTTGGGAGCAAGTTCCTGATTCAGCCACAGGACGCCACAGATGGTTTTGCCATCTTGTACGCGCCCGCTCATGATGGATTTCACCACCGTCGGAAGCGGAAAAAACCGGGTCTCGATGGCCTCATCTTCCTCGGGCTGCGCAAGTCCGGGATGCAGGTCGCGGGCCAGATAGATGGCCATGGTCTCGGCTACAAAACCAGGGCTGGCATAATACTTGAGAATGCGCTTCCAGCGGCCAGCGGTGAAACCGGTCTCCTCCCGCAATTCGCGTTTGGCCGCGGTCAGTTCGTTTTCGCCCCTGTCAATGCGCCCAGCGCACAGTTCCCACAAATACCGTTGCGCGGCGTGCCGGTATTGCCGGACCAGCAGCACGCGTGGCTCGGATTGGCTTTCCTCGAGAGGCAGGATGACGACCGAACCGTTGTGCCGCACAATGTCGCGACGACCACGCAAACCGCTCGGTTCGAGGACCTGGTCGGTCGTGACCCAGAATGCGGGCCCGCGAAACACTTCCCGCGAAGAGAGCACACGAGCTTTCGACTTTGAAGGCGATTTTCTTGCCATAAGGACACTATAAGCTAAGCGTGGCTGCGCGCGACCGCTCTCAGAATTGCCATTCTCAGCCGAACTATACTTTTGCTCCAACCGGAACTGCCCTGTTATGCTGCCCGCGATGGCAGCAAAGTCAAGCATCGCGATCGTCGGCGCAGGAAGATTGGGAAATGCGCTCGCCCTTGAACTCAGGCGCGCAGGGTACCGGATCGCGGAAATCGTGTCGAGGAAGCCTTCTCCGAAGACGCGAGCCTTGGGGAAGAAACTCAAAGCGAGAATTCTGACTTCAGGGCCATTAACCGCCGACCTCGTCTGGTTCTGCGTCCCTGACGGCGCGATTCGCGCGACCGCGCACGACTTTGCCGAAAGACTCGAGTGGCGAAGCAAGTACGCCTTCCACTCGAGCGGAGCGCTCGCCAGCGACGAACTCGATGACCTTAGCCAGCGAGGCGCCCGTGTGGCGTCCCTTCACCCAATGATGACGTTTGTGCGAGGCTCCGTTCCCTCGCTCGAAGGTGTTTCGTTCGCGCTGGAAGGCGATCCCGCCGCTGTGCGCATGGCACGGCGGATTGTCCGTGATCTCGGCGGCCGCGCATTTTCGATCCTCCCGCGCAACAAAGCCGCGTATCACGCCTGGGGAGGTTTTTGCTCTCCTCTGCTCGTTGCGTTGCTAACGACGGGCGAGCAGGTGGCGCGGCTGGCGGGGCTTTCAGCGCACGACGCGCGCAAGAAGATGCTGCCCATTGTCCAGCAGACTATGGCGAACTATGCGGAGCTCGGCCCAGCCGGCGCGTTCAGCGGCCCGCTCCTTCGCGGGGATGTGGAAGTCGTTCGCAAGCATCTGCGCACGCTGAAGGAGATTCCTCAAGCCCAGGACATTTACGTGGCTCTGGCTCGCGCTGCGCTGCACTCCCTGCCCACGCGGAACCGAGCCGATCTGAAGAAAGCTCTCGGGCGAACCTGACGTGTGGCGCGGACATTCCTGTCCGCGTCAGACGAACGTTCGGACGATCCGCCCGTCGGGGACACCAGGGACGCGGCAGTCCAAACAATCGAATAGCCGTTACGGCGTGATCTCGAAGACGACGCCGTAGTAATGAGAGCCGCCCTGGTAGGTAGTGCCGTAAATGTTGCCTTTGCCGTCGAGGATCACGCCTGCCTGCGGGCCCACCCCGTCATTCCCGCTAAAGCGGTGCAGCACGGTGTAGGTCCACTTGCCGCTCTTAGTGGGCGTCATTTTGAACACTGCGCCGCAGCCTCCCAGGCACACCTTGGCCCCGCCACCTCCGCCTACCGTCGTGCCGTAGATGTTGCCCTGCTCATCGAGAGTTAATGTCCCCATGGGATCAAGCCCATCCTCGAATTTGGAAAACCGGTGCAAAATCGTTTCCTTCCATTTCCCGTGCCCGTTCGGCGTGAGCTTGTAAATGATGCCGCAGCCCCCCGAACACCACGTCTTGTTCGGCGTGCCTCCGGCCTGAGTCGCGCCATACAGATTACCGGCCTTGTCAAATACCAGACCGGCGTAGCAGTCCCAGCCATCCCCGCTAAACGCTGGGAAGTGATGCAGCAGGTGAAAGTTCCACTCGTCCGCGGTGCTGGTCGACGGAGGCGGCGAGAGCTTAAAGACGTCGCCGCCGTAGTAAGTTACACCGTACAGGTTGCCGACTCGATCGAAGATAAGCGGGTTCTCGGGGGAGGATTCCTGTGGGGTGAAGCTGTAGAGTTCGGTGCGAACCCAGTCGTCTGAGCCGGGGGATAGCTCCGCGATGGCCCCATTATAATAGCTGCCCGCACCGCTAAGCCCATAGAAATCTCCCGTCAGACCTCGGACGAAGTAACTGAAGGCGTTGTCATAGAGCACATTGTAACTCCAGCTCTCGGACCCAGGTGTGAGCTCAAAGAAAACGCCGTCACCGTTGCTTCCACCCTCTGCAGCAGCGCCGTACAAGTTGCCCGCGGGGCCGAGTATTAGGGGCCCAAATGGGTGGTACCCGTCCGTACATTTGTTGCCGCCTTGTGTACAGAAGTTGTATAAGACTGTTTCCGTCCACTTCCCGCGAGAAGGACTTAGCTCGAAAGCGATGCCGCCGCCAACTCCGTTCCAACCCGTCCCGCCGCCCGCCGTTACCCCATAGAGATTACCAGCGCTATCCAGGGTCAGTGGATCGTACAACCCTCCACCGTCGCCAGAAAAGCTGGGAAAGTCATGCAGCACTTTAAACTTGGGATCGGCCCACGCAGTTCCCAAAAGTGTCAATACAATTGCAGCCGTGGTCAATGGCCGGAACCGGTGGGACGAAAACAAACAAGTGAAACGCATACTCTACCTCCGATCGTCGCGCGAGCTGAGAGGCGGGGCCATCATATCTTCGATGGCCCCGCTGATTATACCGCCCTGCTGATAGCGTCGCCACTAGTTTGGCGGCGGAATTTGGACGGGCGAACATCGGTTAGTCCGCGTCCGGGCCGGCAAGCGTCCCTCCAGTCTGGAAGTAGCTCGCCGGGTAGTTTGGGTCGGGCGTGATCTGGGTAAACGAGCGCCAAGTCGGAGTTCCGTTGGTCAAGAAGAACTCTTGCAGCGGAATGTTCTGTGAGTGTTGGGGTTGGTAGTCGGGCGCGTTGGCGTCCGCCCAAGCCTGACCGGAGGGAGCAATTTGCCCGACCGGCAGGGCGAAGTTTTGCTCAACGAAGTTGAGAATGCTTGTTTTGCGTTGACTGCTCTCTGAACAATTAGGGAGAAGCGCTTAGGGGCCCGTGCTACGAAAAACGCTTGAAGCTCTATCACGAATTCCTGGCGGCGCACAGGAATTTATTTCTTGTTACAAAATCCGAACAAAATGGCTGGCTCCAAAGCGCCAAAAGGCGCATTGCAACAGAAAATGTCGGAAATTTCCCTCGCCCAGGCTAGGGCACAGTCATTTCTTGCGACTCAGAGCCGGCTTATCGGCGGTCCATCGCCGTGTAGTGCTGAGGATAGGCCGGGCCGATGTAATCCGCCCGCGGCCGGATCAGCCGATTGTCGTCCAGTTGCTCAATCACGTGCGCGGTCCAGCCGCTGATGCGTGAGATAGCAAACACCGGCGTGAACAGATCCACATCAATTCCCAGCGTGTGGTAGGTCGAAGCCGAATAGAAGTCCACGTTGGCGTTGAGCTTCTTGTCGGCCATCACGAACTCTTCGATGGCGCGGGAGAATTCGAACCACTTGGTCTGGCCGCTCGACGTGCCAAGGTCCCGCGACATTTGCCGCAGGTGGGTGGCGCGGGGGTCTTCGGTGTGATAAACACGGTGGCCGAAGCCGGGGATCTTGCGCTTTTGCGCCAGCATGCCTTTGACGTACTCCACGGGATCGGCGCCGGAGTTGTCAATCGCCTCAAGAATGCGGAACACAGCCTCGTTCGCGCCACCGTGCAGCGGGCCTTTCAGCGTACCGATCGCCGAAGTGATGGCCGAATGCATGTCAGAGAGCGTTGCCGCGGTCACGCGCGCGGCGAAAGTCGAAGCGTTCAGTTCATGGTCCGCGTGCAAAATCAGCGCGATATCCAGAGCCCGCTCCGCCGTGGATGAGGGATACGTGCCATTCAACATCAGCAGAAAATTGGCCGCGTGAGAAAGCGACCGGTCCGGCTCAACCACCGGCTTCCCTTTCCGGATGCGGTCATATGCCGCGACAATCATGGGGACCTGTGAAGTCAGGCGCACCGCCTTGTGCAGGTTCGCTTCCCGGTCGTTGCTCTTCTCTTCCGGATCGAAGAACGAGAGCGTCGAAACCATGGTGCGCAGCACATCCATCGGCAGGGCATGTTTGGGAACTAGATCCAGGCGATGAATGATCGAGGCATCGAGCTTGCGCTCTTCCGCGAAACGGTCGCGCAGGTGCTTCAACTCGCTGCGCGACGGCAGCTTGCCGTACCAGAGCAGGTAGCAAGTCTCTTCGAAGGTAGAATTGTCGGCCAGTTCGTGGATATCAATGCCACGATAGGCCAAGACTCCCTGCTCGCCGTCAATGTAGCAGATGCTGGAAGTCGTGGCGACCACGCCTTCCAGGCCCTTGGCGGCATGCGTTGTAGTTAAGCCGGACATAGTGCCTCGGTTTCTTGCTGTCACTTTTATACCGGAAAATCCGGGAAGTTTCCAACCCGCCTGCAGACGCGAAAGCGCCAGCACCGGAGTGTGCCGGCGGAAATTTCCCGCAAAACTAAGCCCTTGCTTCGTTCTGGAAGGTGAAACCAAAGGTACTGGATTCGCCGGAAATGTTTCGATACTTCCGTTTTCCCCATTACAATCACATCATGCGCCTGTCCGCAGGATGGTGGATGCTGGCCGTTGTTTTGTTCACGCTGCCGGCGTTCCCCGAAGATCAGCCTCCGCCTGTCGTGCTGCTTTCCTGCGGCTCGGCCGGCTCGACCGACGCTTCGTGCAATCCTTCCCGGCAGGATCTGAAAAAAGCCAAGGCCGACTTTTCCCGCGGCGTGGAATCACGAAAACATGGGCATTTTGAGCGCGCCTACGAAGAGTTCGACGCTGCTGCCCGCCTGTCTCCAAAAGATATTAACTACCTGACGGCGTTGGCGATGGCGCGCGAGCAGTTGATCTTTGATCACATCCAGCGCGGCAACGCCGATCTCTCGCAACAAAAGCAGGTCGAGGCGCAGGCGGAATTCCGTAGCGCGCTGAATCTCGATCCCAGGAACGAATTTGCCCAGCAGCGCCTGCGCGATTCCCTGGGCGAATGGGCGCCGCAGGCGCCGCCGATGCCCGTGGTACTTCAGGATAGCGGCATCCTGCGCTTGGCGCCGAACGATGCTCCCGACGACTTTCACTTTCGCGGAGACTCCCGCGCCCTGCTCACCCAGGTCGCCGCAGCTTTCGGGGTGGATGCCGAATTCGACGACTCAGTCCAGACCCGGCGCGTGCATTTCGACCTCGACAACGTGGATTTTTACACCGCCATGCGCCTGGCCTGCAGCGTCACCGGCACCTTCTGGACCGCGCTGGCGGACAAGCAAGTCTGGCTCGCGCGCGACAACTCCGAGAATCATCGCCTGTTCGACAACCTGGCGATGCGCACCTTTTCTCTGGACGACATCACTACGCCGGAAGAGCTGAATGAGCTGACCAATATGCTACGGACGGTCTTCGAGCTCCGCTTCATCGGTCAGGAGCATAGTGGTCAGCACATCATTGTCCGGGCGCCCGTGCCTGTGCTCGATGGCGTTACCCAGATGCTGGAGAACATGGAGAAGCTTCGCCCCCAGATCATGCTGGACGTGAAGGTCTATCAGATTGATCACCAGCTGACGCGTAACATGGGCGTGCATATCCCGAATCAGTTCACCATGTTCAATGTGCCCGCCGCCGCGGTCGAAGCCTTCATCGCTGGCCTGGGCGGCCAGAATATTTCGAGCCTGGTCAACCAGCTGATTTCGGGCGGCGGCATCAACGAGGCCGGTTCCGAGGGAATCTCCGGCCTGCTCTCGCAGTTAGCGCAACAGAATTCCCCTCTGGGTCAGCTGTTCAGTAATCCGGTGGCCACGTTCGGCGGCGGCCTCACGCTGATGGCCATCAATCCCGGAACCCTGAGCGGCGAGCTGTCCCTGAACGAAAGCTGGGTCAGGAGCCTCGACCACGCCTCCATGCGTGCTGCCCAGGGGAATCAGGCTACTTTCCGCATGGGTTCGAGATATCCGGTGGTCAACGCCAGCTTCGCGCCCGTGTTTAATACCGCGGCCATTTCCCAGGTGCTGCAAAACGGTTCTTTCCAGGCGCCATTCCCTTCGTTCAGCTATGAAGACTTGGGCTTGACGATCAAAGCCAAGCCCGCCGTTCATCCCAATCGCGACGTCAGCCTTGACCTGGAAATGCAGCTGCGAACCCTTGCGGGTCAGAGCGTGAATGGCGTGCCCGTTATCAACAATCGTGAGTTCAAGGGCAGCATCACGCTGGTAGACGGCGAACCCGCCTTGGTCGCGAGTTCGCTGAACCAAGACGAAGAACGCAGCATGACCGGCATTCCCGGTCTCGGCGGCGTTCCCCTTCTGAACCATGTGATGGTAAGCAACAGCAAAACCGAAGACAGCGACGAACTCCTGATCGTCATGACACCGCACGTGGTCAAGCAGCGAGAAGCGCAAAACTCCGAAGTCTGGCTGCCTAGGGGATACTGAACACCCTATTCGCCGCCCGCCGTCCGTCGTTCGCAAGGTATTAAGATTAAGCATCTTGCCGGTAATTGGCCACGGTCTATTGACAACCACCCACTCACATTCTTATAATTAGCACTCGCCATATATGAGTGCTAGCAGGCTGCTGAAGGTTGATCTTGGGATTGCTTTCAACTGCCCTCTGCGCACAGGCGAGAATTCTTTAGCTAGTTCAACCCTATTTCAAACTTATTCAGAGGAAAGGAGCAATACAGCATGGCTACAAAGTTCACCCCATTGCACGATCGCATTTTGGTACGGCGTGTAGAAGAGTCGGCAACCACGCGCGGCGGAATCATTATTCCCGATAGCGCAAAAGATAAGCCGCAGGAGGGCGAAGTCATCTCCGCCGGCAAAGGCAAGATCAGCGAAGAAGGCAAGGTTCGCCCGCTCGATGTAAAGGAAGGCGACCGCATTCTGTTCGGCAAGTATTCCGGCACCGAGATCAAGCTGGATGGCGAAGACTTCATCATCATGCGGGAAGAGGAAGTCCTCGGCGTGATCACCGGCGCGGCCAAGAAAGAAACAGCAGGAAGCCGCCGGTAGTCGTCGGTCGTTCGTCGTTGGCAAAAGCAGATTCCTCACCGCTAAAGCGGTTCGGAATGACAAGCCTTTAGCCAAAGGCCAACAGCTAAAAGCTGATAGCCAAGAGCTATCAAAACACTTCGCAGGTCATACCTGCACTCAACTTCTAGGAGAAACGAATCATGGCAAAGCAAATCGTACACGGAGAAGAGTCGCGGCAGGCGATCCTCCGCGGCGTCAACCTGCTGGCTGACGCGGTGAAAGTCACCCTCGGCCCCAAGGGCCGCAACGTAGTGATCGAGAAGAAATTCGGTTCGCCGACCATCACCAAGGACGGCGTCACCGTGGCGAAAGAAATCGAACTGAAAGATGGTCTGGAAAACATGGGCGCGCAGATGGTGCGTGAAGTGGCCTCCAAGACCTCCGATGTGGCCGGCGACGGCACCACCACCGCGACCGTTCTGGCGCAGGCGATCTTCCGTGAAGGCGTGAAGACCGTGGCCGCCGGCGCCAACCCGATGGCCATGAAGCGCGGCATCGAGAAGGCGGTCACCGCTATTTGCGGCAGCCTGGATAAAGAAGGCAATCGCATCAAAGGCGAACTCGACAAGTTCTCCAAGCCGGTCACCGGCGAGATGATTGCCCAGGTCGGCACCATTTCCGCCAATAACGACGAGACTATCGGACACATCATTGCCGAAGCCATGAAGAAAGTCGGCAAGGATGGCGTGATCACCGTGGAAGAGTCGAAGACGCTCGAGACGCAACTCGAAGTCGTCGAAGGCATGCAGTTCGATCGCGGCTATCTCTCCCCTTACTTCGTCACCGACCCCGAGCGCATGGAAGCGATTCAGGAGAACGCCTACATCCTGATCCACGAAAAGAAAATCAGCTCGATGAAGGATCTGTTGCCCTTGCTGGAACAGATCGCCAAGAGCGGCAAGCCGCTGCTCATCATCGCAGAAGACGTTGAGGGCGAGGCGCTGGCTACCCTGGTAGTCAACAAGCTGCGTGGCACGCTGCAAGTGGCGGCTGTAAAGGCTCCCGGCTTCGGCGATCGCCGCAAAGCAATGTTGCAGGACATTGCCACCCTCACCGGCGGCAAGGCCATCACCGAAGATCTGGGCATTAAGCTGGAAAACGTTCAGGTCGCCGATCTGGGCCAGGCCAAGAAGATCACCATTGACAAAGACAACACCACCATCGTCGAAGGCAAAGGCAAGCCCGGAGATGTGCAGGGCCGCGTAAAAGAAATTCGTGGCCAAATCGACAAGACCACCAGCGACTACGACCGCGAGAAATTGCAGGAGCGGTTGGCGAAGCTGGTCGGTGGCGTAGCCGTGATTAAAGTCGGCGCCGCAACCGAAACCGAAATGAAGGAAAAGAAAGCTCGCGTAGAAGACGCGATGCACGCGACGCGCGCGGCCGTGGAAGAAGGCATTGTCCCCGGCGGCGGCGTAGCTTTGGCCCGCACTGTGAAGGCTCTCGACAACCTTAAGGTTGACGGAGACGAGCAGATCGGCGTCAACATTGTGAAGCGCGCCATCACCGAGCCGTTGCGCATGATCGCCGTGAACGCCGGCGAAGAAGGCGCAATCGTTCTCGGCAGGGTCAACGACTCGAAGGACAACAACTTCGGCTACAACGCTCTCAGCGGCGAGTACGAAGACCTGGTCAAGGCGGGCGTGCTCGATCCTACCAAAGTGGTGCGTACGGCACTGCAGAATGCCGGATCGATCGCCTCGTTGATGCTGACCACCGAAGCCCTGGTCGCGGAGATCCCGGAGGAGAAGAAAAATGCTCCGATGGGCGGTGGCGGCCACGGCGGCGGCATGGAAGGCATGTACTAGGACTAGCCGTCCAGGCAGACGCGCCTTCGGCGCAGAAACCGACCGTAGGGTGCCCCACCCAAGCTCAGCTTGGGTGGGGATTTTCAGATGTAAGCGCGAGACTCACCCCTCGCGCCGGGCCCCGCCGAAAGGCGGGGCCCTCAAGATTGGAGCATTATGACGGAAATCAATTTCCCTGCTACGGCCGATCCAGCGCTTAGCCGTTCTCCCTTGCTCGATTGGGCGGTTACCCAAAAAGATGTCCACCCGGCTATCTCAGCGTCCCTCGACGCCCTAGCCGCGGGACCCTTGTCCTGGGCGAGGCTCAATCAAATCATGCATCGTGGGTCCCAAGCTGGCATGAGCGAAGGCTTCTTTCGCTACTACTTTCTAACGTCGCCCATCTCGCACCCGTACCCCGTCGCCAAGGTTATTTCATCGGAAGCCTATGAGCAGCCCGTCGCTAGCGACATTGTCTCAATGGGGCAAGCGGTTTGGGGCTTGCAGCGCTTCGTCTATGACGCGATGCTTTATTGGGGAAATTTCGTACAGGCCTACCGTGACCTTCGACGTCTTTCATTTGAGGAAATAAGCCTGCTGTTTTCTGAGAAACGTACCGATGAGAGGCATTTGTCTACGCGCGAAAAGGTGTTAAGCCCCAGGGCGATTCCCCGAGACCATCGATACTTGATCTCTGAAATGGCATGCAAGACGTACGAAGCTAATGGGACGCTGAAGGACGCTGGGCATGTCAGGCTCGCCGTGGAAGCATTTCGGTCGCTTCAGGCGACAGGCGCTCAAGCCTCCCCTGAACTGCTCCGAGCGAAGACTAAGGACCTGGCCGAGGGTAGGAAGCAGCAGCAACTTTTCGAATTGATGTTTGAGGATGCGCCGACAGTCCTCCGCAGCGAGGACGAGGTGGTTGCGCTGTACTCCGGCCAGTGGAGTGCATTCCAAACGGCCCGCACGGATGCGCTCGAAAATACCAAGATTTATCTTTCAATCTGTAATGATCTCGACATCTATGTCGCAACATCGATGCGCACGCGTGAGGACTTCCGCTCAATGGCTGATGCCTGTGATCGGATATTCGGATCGCCTGTCCTTGCGAGGTACAACATCCGTTATTTCGACCCAACGCTTAGCGCCGCGGAACACCACGAGGACAAGGGCATTATCGAATGCCTGATGGTCAAAACCGCGAAGGTCGTCTTATACTTCGCTCAGCATAAAGAGAGCCTTGGCAAGGTCAGTGAGTACGCAATGGCTTTGAGCCAAGGGAAGCCGGTGATCATTCTGTGTCCCGATGACACAAGGGGGCACGAAATATATGAGTTCTACCGCGATAGCCATCCACTTACACGGCTGATTGAGTTCAAGACTGGTACCGTAAACGGCGCGATGGTCACTTTCAAGATCCCGGACGTCATTACCCTATTAGATCGTATCCTGTCCAACACGATGGAATACGATTTGGTGCGTAAGGACGGTACGGCCGAATATTTCTTGCTTCGCGAACGCCTCACTGGAGCCACTGTCCGGGTGGTGACTGACAACAAGCTGCTGACTGAAGCATTCTGGAACAACTGGCACGAGATTTCCTGAGTGCGGTACTCTTCGACGCCCTTCATTGGTTTAGCGTGTTCGGCTATAGATACTTTGTTCATGCTGAAATCCTGGTTTTCTCGATGCACGTTGTGAAGCTTCCAGGCCGAACGTGGGGGGCACGGGCTAGCGCGGATGGTATTTGTGATCGCGCGGGTCGCCGGCTCTGAGGTCTGTTTTCTTGCCTCTAACTGCCCAATAGCCGATGCCGTGTTCGTATACTGTATTGTCCGTGCGGAACCGTAGCGTGGCACCGGCGTACTGGGAGAGTACCAAAACGACATCACTGTTGGTGGGCAGTGAGTCCACATCGAACTGCTCGAAGTCCTCCAACGGACGATAGTCCTTAATGATCTTGTTGATGCTAACGAGTGTCGTGTTAAGGAACTTGAGTTTGAACTTGTTCACTGGGTCGTTTGGCTTCTTGTGCGAAAGGTCCGACATCTCACCCAGGAAGGAATGCAGTTGTTGTTCGAGTTTCTTGAACAGCTCAATATCGTCCTTTGTATCCATTCCGAACGCTCCTCAACTTGGACATTTGCGGATGAATTCGACGTACTTCTTCTTCAGCACATCGAGCGGGTCGCGTTGCTTGGATTCGTAGATCGTCACGATCTGTTCAAGGTCGTAGTCGTCGAGGATGAGGATGCAGCGGCGCTGGCCAGCCCAAAGGTCGATTGTATTCCGGAAGACCCTGGGCACAGGCATTTTTCGCGTCACGATTACACCAAAGTTGCCGAACTGCTCGGTCATGTAGCGGTTTAGCTGGTTGATGTGCTCGCTTTGCAGTTCGTTGACGTTCTTCATTTCCATGACGATCTGGCGGCAATCGTACTTTTCGAAGAGTTCGGCGAGAAATTCGTGGGATCGGTTGTTGTAAAAGATGAGGTCGCGGATGAGGACGCCGGATTCGGTTCGGGACTGGGCCTTGGCGAAGTCGAGCTGGGGATAGAAAGCCGATGCGAGCAGGCGGGAAAGTTCGCGCTCGTATTTCAGGTCGGTTTCTTCTTTGGCGCCAGTGGGCAGGGCTTGGATGGTCTTCAAGCTGGTTTTGGCGGAGGCGATGGGAATCTGGCTGAACAGCGGGTCGTTGTGGCAGTCTTCGGCGGTGCGCTCCTTGGAGGCGACGTAGTCACGGACGGCTCCGTAGTTTTGACGATTGAAGGTGAGAACGGCGATTCTGGACTGGTCAGCGGCGGGCCGCTTTTCTTTCGGGAAGTATTCTGTGACGTATTCGGTGAAATCGAGCCAAGGGTGGAAGCGCAGCCAGCGCTTAGGGACAAAGATGATCGGCTTGTTATCGTCAGGGTTGACGGGAAGCGTGAGATCGCGTTCAAGGATTGGCTTGTTTTCCTTATAGTTATACACGCTCGCCGATACTTTGCTGGTCGGAATGTTGTGTCCTGCGCATTGCTGGATGGTGTAGTCAATGAGGAACGACTTCAGGAGATTGCAGGCGATGTCGCTGATGCGGTCTTTGGAGATGTGATCAACAAAGAACTGGATTTCTTCGAAGTGGACGAAGCCGCGTTTTTCATATTCAGGGATGGCGCGAAAAAGTTCGATGATTTCGGCGGCGGTGGCGCTGCCGATGCGGTGACCAGCGCGGGTGTGGGAGTGGCCGAATCCGACTTCGTCGCATTCGCTGAGGGCAGTGAGAGTGTCCACGGCCTGGGAGTGTTTACCTTGTTTCTCCAGATATCCGAGATGGTTGAAGGAGTTGATGAGGGCGGTGTGGAGGGCGTTGTCCTGCTGTGAGGGGGAGCGCCAGAGCAGAAACGGGTCAAGGTAGAGGGGAATGTCCTCGTCTAGGAATGGGATGGCGAAGTCAGCCTCGGATTGGGAGATGAGGATGCCGTAATAGTCGGTGAGGCGCGGTCGGACTATGGGCATAGGGCAATTGTAGGGTATTGCCGGTTTCGGAATAGCAGGTCCCTCGACTGCGCTGTGCGATTCGCGGAGCGAATCGCACAGCTTCGCTCGGGATGGTGATCTTGGGTGGTGGGTTCGCCAGCGGCTGAAAGCCATGCCCTTTCAAGGCTGGACAGGTGGCCCAGGTTCCGCGCCCTGGTTTTGGGCGCTAACCTGGGCGAAGGGCAAAGTCGTGAAGTGGATAAGTTCCGGTTTACGGGGTTTACCGACGATCCACCACTTTGGGGCTGTCCAAGGGTGGCGGCAGCGTTACTTACAGCTTAAAGACGATGGTGTGAAGGCGTGTTCTTTAAAGGTGCCCATGAAAGTAATGACCGCCGGGGTTGAAGTCGGGTGTAAGCAGGTTGCAATTCCTCGCCCATCGATCGTGGTATTGGCCGGATCAGAGGTTGTCCAGGTTTGCGGGCCTTCGACGGCAGCCGGCTGGCAGTCGCCCGTTGTCCGTGCAGCAATCACAAATTGCACCTGATTCTGCGGTGCGGGTTGAGCACTGTCGGCCATGGCTTGGGCGGGTTCAAGGGCGGGAGAGGGTACGCAGGAGGCGCCGTCGGGCTTGGGCAGCTGGTCGGTGGGGATCTGGTTCAGGGGCGGGTCGAACACAGCGAGCTTTTCTGTGCTGTCGCACGCCTTAATGGCGCAGAATTCGCTGGGCTTTGGTTTGCCCTTGCGGTCTTCTTGTGCGCAACCGTTCACGTTGTAGTGGCTTTTCTGGTAGTGGTACCGATAGTACGTCACGGTGCAGACGCCTTCGGTCCAACCGAAAATGAGATCAGGCGGCGAACCGTCGCGGTCCATGAGTTGCGGTCCAAATCCGTCGGCAGTTGCGACACGCCGAAAGGATCCGTGATCCGGCACATACAGGTTCAGCATGGCAGCATTCGTTTTGCCATGGCCTGCGGCGGCCTCGACGAGGATAGCGGGGCCGAGGGGACCGAGGAGCAGGCGGGAGAACTTACAGCGGCTAAACTCTTGAGCCGCGTCCGCATCAGAAACAGACTTCCCAGAAATCTTAGAGAGGCACGCCTTCAAATCAGGTAAGACCGCGGGCTCGAGGCGCGTCAGTTCCGCGGCTGGGATGGATGCGTTCGATTGCTGACCGGAGGCGGTGGTTGCATCGGCCAGGACGACGGCCAACGCGAACAAGAGGAATAGCGTAGCGCACCTTCGGAGCATCGCGCTCATAGGGGAATTTTACATCGCGGTCAACCCGTCTGCTGATGACGGGCGCGAAGTCCACGGCTCGTGGATGGGTGCTATCAATTTACCTATCGATTGAGTACGGTGTAACGCTGGACCGAGCGAAGGGCAACCGGGATGTTGAGAACAGCATGGCGCGGCAGAGCTCAATGACCTTGCCGGGCTGGAGCGAGGGATCCCGCTATCGCGGCTCGAGTTTGAATGGGAAAGATCTGCACAACGCGGTTGCTGAGCCGGATGGAGCGCTTCCGTGGGTAAGGCAGCGCTGGTAAGGAGCGATTGTGAGATCGAACGCCGGGTATTGGCACGGAAGGGCAACAACAGGTCCCTCGACTGCGCTCAGGGCAGGCTCTGGACGCCTGTCCCCACGTGAATCAACGCCGCCCGCGATTCTTCCTGTTTTGGGCCTTCCCGTCCGTTGCCATCACTTTTCTTAGCTGGCCGCTTGGCCAGATCGCATAGATTCTTCTCTGACATTGTCAGCCAAAGTCCCGGACAGTGACCGCCGGTTACCGAGGTTATGGTGACAAGACATACACGTCACGTGTATACAAGTAACAAGAACTCCGATGATCTCTCGGGCAGCCAAGCATTGGTTCCCGCCGTGTTTCAAGGCGACTCGAGACGGGTCCTGCGCGGATTCCCGGACGGAATCCAAGGTGATCTCGGATATGCTTTGTACCGGTTGCAGCTTGGCCAAGTTCCTCCCGACAGAAAGGCAGTTCGCGAGGTAGGCGCTGGGGTTTATGAACTGCGCGAAGAGGACGAGAAGACCTGGTATCGAGTTCTCTATGTACGGCGGGCGAGCACGATACAGGTTCTCCATTGCTTCGAGAAGCGGTCGAACAGTATAGAGCAGAAGGACATTGAGACCGCCAAGACACGCCTCAAGCGCGTGCTGGAAGCCGAACGCGAGGAGAAAAGAAATGTCAAACAAGCGCTCCGCAGAAGGGGAATACAGAGTAGAAGGGAGCGTGCTGGATGAACTCGGGCTGGATCGGCAAGCGGCTCTCGAACTTAAGCTGAAGGCGGAGTTGCATCAGAGAATCCTGCAGTTGGTAAAACGCCGTGGGTGCAGAGCCCGCGATCTGGAACGAATTCTGCGAATACAGCAACCGCGTGTGAGTGAATTGATGCGCGGAAAACTCTCTACGCTGAGCGTTGCCCGGCTGCTCCTTTATGCCGACCTCCTCGGAGCGCAAGCTGAAGTGAAGCTCAAGCAGCTCAGACGCGCAGCGGCGTAGGCCGAAGATCCGCGGCCAGAGTACCGGAGTTGATGGCCGCCCTTGCGGGGCGTGGATCAGAACAGGAACTTCTTTTGCGCGGCTGAAGCTGCGCCCTTTCAAGATTCAACTTCCCCACCCTAACGTCGCAAAAAGCGCGACGTTAGAATGGGGCACCCAGAATTTTCAAATCCGCACAAGGCGGACGCGCGCGTATACATCGCGATGGGAGCCGTTAGATCGCGTTGAGTGCCTGGTCGAGGTCGGCGAGGATGTCTTCTACGTCCTCGATGCCGACCGAGATGCGCACCATGCCATCTGTAATGCCGATCTGTTTTCTTCCCTTTTCGCCCAGAGCGGCGTGGGTCATGGTCGCGGGATGCGAGATCAGCGTTTCCACGCCGCCCAGCGATTCGCCCAGCGAACAGACGCGGACTTTGCGCAGCATCTTGTTGGCGTTCGAGAGCGAGCCGGTTTCAAACGAGATCATGGCGCCGAAGCCGGTCATTTGCTTCTTTGCCAGGCCGTGCTGCGGATGGTCGGGCAAGCCGGGATAAAAGACCTTCTTGACTTTCTTATGCCGGAAGAGGAATTCAGCCACCTGGCGGCCGCTGCGATCGTGCTGCCGCATGCGCACGGCGAGAGTCTTGACGCCGCGCAGCACCAGCCAGCATTCGAAGGGCGAGAGAATCGCGCCAGCAGCTTTCTGCACGAACCCCAACTGCTCGGCCTGCTCAGGCCTGGTGCAAACCACGACTCCGCCGAGGCCGTCACTGTGGCCATTAAGAAACTTCGTGGTCGAGTGCACAACCATGTCGGCGCCCAGCGAGATCGGCTGCTGAAAATACGGCGACATGAACGTGTTGTCCACGACCAAGTCCACTTCCTTGCGGCGGCAGATTTTGCTGATCGCCGCCAGATCACTGATATCCATCAGCGGATTGGTGGGCGTCTCGACGTACACCATGCGTGTTTGTTTGCGGATGGCGCGCTCGACGTTCCCGGCGTCGCTCGTATCCACGTACGTGAATTCGATGCCGTAGCCGGAGAGCACCTGATTGAACAGCCGGGGCACGCCTCCGTAAAGATTATTGCCGCAGACGACATGGTCGCCCGACTTGTACATGGTGCAGAGCGCGTTGATCGCCGCCATGCCGCTGGCGAAGACACGGGCGGCGACTCCGCCCTCGAGTGCGGCGAGATTTTGCTCCAGACGCGTGCGCGTGGGATTGGAAACGCGGGCGTACTCGTAGCCCTTATTCTTGCCGATTTCCTGCTGCACGTAGGTGGAAGTCGCGTAGATCGGGACAGTGACGGCGCCGGTTTCAAGGTCGGGTTCCTGGCCGACATGGATGGCGCGAGTGGCGAAGCCGGGAAGGTTGTTTTTTGGAGCCATGGGATTAGGCGATCAAGTTTCGGCTATCAGTATCAGTCTATACGGGACAACTGAAGTCACGTCCTTCCGAAAGCAGATTCCTCTCACGCCCTCGCCGCGCACAAGCGCCTCGGAATGCCAAGGGAGTAGTTGCGCAATCTCTAAGAGCCCGCCCACCGGCGACGGTTCGCCCAAAGCCGATAGCTGGTTTTACACTCCGCCTTCGAAAATCTTCTTCGACAAATAGCGCTCGGCCGAATCCGGGATCATGGTGACAACCCGCTTTCCCGGCCCCAAGCGTCGCGCCACCTGCAAAGATGCGAATACGTTTGCGCCGCCGCTTGATCCGGCCAGCACGCCCTCGCGCGCCGCCAACTGTTTCACGGTGTCGAACGCGTCCGGATCCTTCACCATAATCACTTCATCGCATACCGAGCGGTCAAAATTCTTGGGGATGAAGCTGGCGCCGATGCCTTCGACTTTATGCGGGCCGGGCTGACCTCCGCCAAGAACCGAGCCTTGGGTCTCGACGGCGCATGCCAGCACTTTGGGCAGCCGCTCTTTCACATAACGGGCGATGCCGGTGAAGGTTCCTGCCGTTCCCGAGCCGATGACAACGGCATCGAGGCGGCCCTCCATCTGCTCGAAGATTTCCGCGGCGGTGGTTTCGTAGTGGAAGTCAGGATTAGCGGGGTTTTCGAACTGCGCTGCCATGAAAGCCTTGGGATCGCGGGCGGCGAGCGCTTTGGCGCGGTCAATGGCTCCCTGCATGCCCTCCGCGTCCGGAGTGCGCGTGACCTCGGCGCCGAGGGCGCGCATGATCATGACCTTCTCCTCCGAAAAACGCTCGGGCACAAATAGCGCGACTTTGTAACCGCGATTCACTCCGATCAGCGCGAGGCCGATGCCGGTATTGCCGGCGGTCGCTTCGATAATCGTGCCGCCGGGCTTCAGGCGGCCCTGCTCTTCGGCGCGGCGAATGATTCCGATGGCGGCGCGGTCCTTCACGCTGCCGCCGGGATTCAGATATTCCAATTTGGCATAGACTTCCGCGGATCCGGCAGGCACCAGGCGCCGGAGTTGGAGCATGGGAGTTTCGCCAACGAGATCGGTGATGTCGCTGGCCACGCGAAGACGGGCATTTTCGACAGCAGTTTTGTGCACTCTACAGGCTACGGTAGGCAGAGTGATGCGTCAATCGCACGAAAGTAAGGAACGGAGCGTTGTAGCGCTGTCGTCCCGGCCGCCAGACAGCCGACAGGATGCCGGCGCTGCGATCGAAGGGCGGGTTTTTCGCAGTCTGTGAGGTTGTGCCGTTGCGGATCTATGGCGCCCTGGGCTCGCCACCCAGACGAGGAGGTCTAGGCCTACGTGTCCAATAACTAGGGAACGGTCCGGGTCGGGGCCCGGGAACCAGGCCGGAGCGTCCACACTGTTCCGAGGTCATCTGCGCCGCCGTAGTAGCTAACGCCAAACAGATTCCCCTTCGCGTCGAGCAGCAAACTGCCGGTGGGATAGCAACCGTCGTGGCTGCCCGGAAAGTCATACAACGTCGTCAACTTACCCGCAGGGCCAAGTTTCCAGACCGACCCGCAGTCATAGGCACCCCCGGAGTAATCAGTCCCATCCAAATTTCCTTCGCCATCCCGAACTACGCCGGAAAAAGATGCAGCCCCGACGGAGCTGCTGAGGATTTTCTCAGTTCCATCGGGACTCAATCTCCATACAGTACCTGCGCCTTCGGCGCCGCATCCCGACGTGGTGCCATAGAGATTCCCCCTCTTATCCATGATCGGCGCCACGTCCGGCTCGCAGCCGTCTTCCGTTCCCCCGGCGAAGCTGTGTAATAGGGTCAGTTTTCCTCTCGGGCTCAGCTTGTAAACCACGCCGTTGTTGGACGCCCCGCCCTGGTACGTGACGCCGTAAAGGTTGCCCGAGGCATCGAGCAGCATACGCCCATAGTACGGGTACTCTCCATCGCCTGCGCCTCCGGCAAAGCTGTGCAGCACCGTTTCCTTGCCTCTGGCTGTCACCTTGAACACGGTTCCCCCGTTAGAAGAGCCACACAGATACGTGGCGCCGTAGAGGTTGCCTGCCTTGTCCTTCGCTAGGCTGCCAAGAGGGTCGCAGCCATCCTTCATTCCCCCCTTGAAGCTATACAGGACAGTTTCAGCGCGGTTGGTGTCAATGCGGTAAACAACGCCGTTATTGGAGGCACCGCCATACGCGGCGGTGCCGTAAAGATTGCCGGCGCGGTCAAGCAGCAATTCCGCCTTCGGGTACTCTCCGTCCGATGTGCCGCCGGCAAAACTATGCAGAATCTTCTCTTTGCCACTCGGGCTGAGTTTGTATACCGCTCCGGCGTTGGAAGCACCACCGTATCCGGTAGTGCCGTACAGATTTCCGGCCGAATCGCGAATCACCCCAGCTTGGGGATAGTAGCCGTCGGCCGTGCCCCCGCTGAAACTGTGGAGCAAGGCTTCGGACAAACGCCGGCCGTGGGCGAACTGCACGAGGAACATGATTGCTATGAGCGCCAACTGAGACAGACGGGGGAGTTGCATCGTCATACGTGCCTTCCAGCGGACGGGGGGTATGATATCTCACCGCCGGTGCTCAGGGAAAGCGTGCGAAGTTCCGGCTCCCTCATTGCGAACGGGCTCGATTAAGGGGATACTGGAAAACAGGGTTTTTGACTCCGGGAAGCTCTGATTAAGTCCGGCGCGGAGCAAAAGCGGGTTTCTCGACTCCGCGCTCGAAATGACAAAATGTGGTTAATCGAAGATTCCTTTCGCAGATTGATATGCAACTACCATGATTCAGACCTTCGATCACGAGACCATCCGCGAGCTGCGGCTCAATCGTCCTCCCGTCAATGCACTTACTTCGGAGCTGATGAATGGGTTGCGGCAGGCGATGGAGGCAGCGGCCCAAGAAGGAATTCGCGCCCTGGTTCTATCGGGGGCGCCCGGCAGATTCTGCGGTGGACTCGATATTCCGCGGTTGCTCACGCTCGATCGCCCGGCCATCGCCCAGCTTTGGCGTGACTTGTACGCTTTACTGCGCGCGTTGGCTGCCTCCCCGATTCCCATTGCGGCCGCAATCACCGGGCACGCTCCAGCGGGTGGAACCGTTCTGGCTCTTTTCTGCGATTGGCGCGTGATGGCACAAGGAGACTTCAAGCTCGGTGTGAACGAAGTCGCCGTCGGCATTGCTCTGCCGCCTGTTATTGTGCATGCACTACACCGCCAGATAGGCCCGCGCCAGGCGGAACGTCTTGCCGTCACGGGGGTCTTGATTTCTCCGCAGGAGGCTGCCAACATCGGTTACCTCGACGAACTCACGCCTTCAGGCCATGTGATCGAACGAGCTATAGGCTGGTGCAGGAGCCTGCTGGCATTGCCATCGGAAGCGATGGCGGCGACGCGGCGGCAGGCACGAGCTGACCTGGTGGCTTTGTTTGATGACGGAATGGAGGCAGAATTACAGACAATGATCGCTGCCTGGTGGAATCCTGAGACGCAACGGACGTTGCGCGCCGTCGCCGAACGCCTAGGCAAGAAAGTCGGCTGAGTCCGCCATTGTCGCCAGATACCAGCGATCCGATTTTAGTAGCACCGCCGTCTGGGCTGCGGATAGGGATGCCCGCCCAGAAGTGACTTCCCACCCGCGTCGGTCGGGATGATGGCTTCTAGTGATGCACGCCGACGCCGGCACTCACATGGCTGGTGGTATGCGCGAGCGATCCGCTGTTTGCGATACTCGAATGTGCGCTGATGCGCGGATCAAATCCTGAGTCCCCTGCGCGCCACGCCGGCTGGAAGCCCGCAACCAGCGCTGATCCTTGCCGCTGCACAATCGGGGAAAACTCGCCGAGGTTACGGATGCTTCCGCGCGCGATTCCCAATCCTGCTGAGTTCTTAATGACTTCCCTTCCGTCGAAAGCCTTGCCCTGGTTCACAAATGCCATACCCTGACCCGAAACCGGAGGCTTGGGCATGGCAAAGTTAGCGGGAGGATTTTTTACACTGAGCATCGTGCTGTAAGTTGACCAGGAACCACCGGGCTGCCAGGCCCATCCGCGTCCAGGTAGAAACGCCCAAGAGCCGTAGTGAAATGGCGTCCATCCCCAAGGATAGGCCGACACCCAACCGTATCCGAAGCCGGGATAAAAGGCCCAGGCCCCGTTCATAAACGGATCCCAGCCTGCGCCGGCGAAGTATGGCTGCCACAGTAACCCGTATCCGGGCTGATTAAAGAAGCTGCCGTAATAATTCAGATCGCTGCCGCCATAGGCGTAGGGCGAATAATTCCCCGCGACGGTGTTGTCCGCGTAGCGATCGTGGTATTGATCTTGTTGCTTGTCCCAGGAGTCGTTGGGATCAGACTTCACTTCCTTCGCCAGCGTTTCATGATCCGCGCCGGCAAGATCGAAGGTTGCGGTTTCGTTTTTCGCGATCTGGGTCGTGCCCGTTGCCGTAATGATCTCGGCTTCGCCCTTGAAGACGGCGACTGAAACGCTGTCTGCGACCAGCTTGATTCGGACCCGCGCGCGCTGCGGGAACCGGAGCGTTTCATGGCCGAACGCGACAGTGAAGTCGTCGTTCTTCGCCCCGGCGACTGTCACATAGGCAGAGCCTTTGAGCAGGTTCACGGTTGAAAGCTTGGTCCCGGAATCGCGCAAAGAGAGCATCGCGAACTCGACGGCGCTGTCGGGCGTGATCCGCAAGGTGCTGCCATCTTCAAACTCCACCTCGGCCCGCGCCGCTGCGTTCGTCTTCAGCTTCGCGCCTTGAGTCAGCGGCAGATTCAGAAATGCTTTTTGGAAGCCTTGCCCGTTGCCGCGGTCAAGCTGTACGTCGCCCTGGACGTCGCTGAGGCGTACGATGCGCGCCTGCGAATCGGCGAAGCACAGCGCAGCTGCGAGCACGCTAAACGCTAACGTTGCAGCGAACATTGCTGAGGCCAGGGCTGAGCGTAGGTAGGACACAATGCACCTCGGGTGGACCTATGTTCTATTAGAGCATTATTCCAGCGCTTTTGTTGCCCAAAATTACGCCAAGGCGAGCATGTTAGCGCGCGATCACTTCCCGGCTGAGGCCAGCGCCAGCAATCGCTGTGCACGTTCGCGCACAACATTCATCACCGAAGAATCGCTCAGAAGCTTTTGCAGGGTCGGGGCGATGGCCGACAAGTCCGCGAGGCTTCCCAGCTTTTGCATCTGTTCCATACGCTTCAATTCGTCGTCCAGCGCGAGCTTTTGGAAGCGATATTCGTATTCAATGCGACGGCCGAATTCGAGCGTCGCAGAGAAATTCTGAAAGAATTCGGTCAGGTCCTGCACGGCCGGAATAGCCGAATAATTGTAGGTAGCCTGGGTATCGTTGGCCGCGTCTCTGTAGGATAAGGTTTTCGTCCCCGTGGAAGCCAGATGCTTTCTCCCGGAATCCACCTCGCCCTGGAAATAATGCGCCCGCTTCGCCAAATCAAAGATGTGAGCGCTCATGGCCTGGGAAAGCCTGAATTCGAGCCGGTCAGGCGCGTCGGCGGTGCTTTCCGATTGACGCGTAAATTTACCATCGGAAGCGTACGAACCGTGCCCGTCGGAGGAAATCGAGATCGTATAGTGCGACGGGTCAGAGCCGGGAAAATCGCAGGTGAAGGTCACGGCGGGAAGCGCAGCCTGCGGCCCTTGGGCATAGAGCAGCGAAGTGAATGCAAGCCAGACGAGAGGAAAAGGTAACCGTCGAACACGGACCTTACGCATGTTGTCGTTCCAGAGTAGCCACGGTATGCAGATCGCAGATGGCGATGGCCAGGGCATCGGCGGCATCGGGAGGTTCGGGAATCTCCGCCAGGTTGAGCAGATGCGCCACCATGTGCTGCACCTGGTGCTTCTCTGCCCTGCCATAGCCGACGACGGCGCACTTGATCGAAAGCGGAGAATACTCAGCCACGATCAGACCAGCCGATGAAGCTGCCAGCATCGCCACGCCGCGCACCTGTCCGAGTTTGAGCGCGGACTTCACGTTCACGGCATAAAAGACGTCTTCGATTGCAACCCGCGCCGGCCGATGTTCAACGATGAGTGCGCCAAGGCGGCTGAAAATCGTTGCCAGCCGTGTAGCAAGAGGCTCGCGCGGAGAAAGGCGAATGGCTCCACAGGCGAGACATGACAGGCGGCTATCAGGACAAATCTCGACGATGCCGTAGCCCGTGTACTCGGTGCCGCAGTCAATGCCCAGGACCCGCACAGAACAAAGTGTACCTCAGCAGCAGCGCGGCCGGCGTGCCTTTGCGAGTTCATGTTCGCGACGAAACTCACGATAAGACCGGCACGAAGGATCCATCCTCTCGCGGGCCAGAAAACGCCGATACGCGCCTTCATCGAAAATCTCGCGCAGTGCGGCCAGAACCAGCTTCATGCCTGATCGCAAGGCTGATGTGAGTTGGCCCAGGCTCATCCCTGCTCCTCCGTCGCAAAGCGCGTGGCCACAAACGCAGACTCCCGCACGCTCACCGTCTTGCGACCTATAAGCACTCTCAGCCACAAGAACGCCGATTCCACCAGGATCAGCGCGACCATGAACACCAGAACTCCCGTCACCAGCGCGTCGAGCCGGTCGTTGAGAATGAGGCGGGAGAGATCAGGAACCAGCGCCGGCGAGGAGGTGAGTTGGCGGGCATGCGCGAGAAATCCGATGCGCGGGTTCGGATCGAAGATCTTGTGCCACGATGCGGTAAAGGTGACCGCGACCAGCCAGCCGAGCGGCACCAGGGTCACAAAGCAAAAGCGCGCCTTGCGCATCTTGATAACGATGGTGGTGGCGACACAGAGCGCAACCGTCGCCAGCAATTGGTTCGCGATCCCAAACAACGGCCAGAGGGAATTGATTCCGCCCAGCGGATCCTTTACCCCTTGCCACAGGAAATATCCCCAGGCCGCCACGATCAGCCCGCTGGTGCCGAGTATCGAAGGATACCAACTGGTGCGTCCCATGGGCTCCCAGATGTGGCCGAATGCGTCTTGCAGCATGAAGCGGCCAACGCGAGTCCCCGCGTCAATCGTGGTAAGAATAAACAACGCTTCGAACATGATGGCAAAGTGATACCAGATGGCCATGACGGCCTGTCCGCCCAGGCTGCTGGAAAAAATGTGCGCCATGCCGACAGCGAAAGCCGGAGCGCCGCCGGTGCGGTTGAACAGCGTCTGCTCGCCCACGGCGTGGGCCAGCGATTGCATAGTGGCAATGGTCACAGGAAATCCCCAGCCACTGATGGTTGCCACGGCAGTTTCCGCCGCTTTGCCGACAATTCCCGCCGGGCTGTTGATCGCGAAATAGGTTCCCGGCTGCAAAACGCAGGCTGCGACTGTCGCCATGATCGCCACCATGGATTCGCACATCATCGCGCCATAACCGACCATGCGGGCTTCCGGCTCGCGGCGAATCATTTTGGGCGTGGTGCCGCTCGAAATCAGGGAATGAAAACCGCTGATGGCGCCACAGGCAATCGTGATGAACGCGAAGGGGAATATCTTTCCCGCAAACACCGGACCCGAGCCATCAGTAAAGCGGGTGAGCGGCGGCATGTGCAGTGTGGGATGCAGGGCAATGATGCCGATGGCTAATAGGCCAATGGTTCCCAACTTGACGAAGGTGCTGAGATAATCGCGGGGAGCGAGCAACAACCATACGGGAAGAACCGACGCGGCAAATCCGTAGATGATGATGGCAACAGCAACCGCCGGCGCGCTCATCGTGAACCAGGGCGCCATCGAAGAGCTTTGCGAAACCCACTGCCCGCCCCAGATGGCAAGCATCACGAGAATGAAACCGAGCACCGAGACTTCCAACACTTTGCCGGGACGCAGCCGGCGAAGATACAGGCCCATCAACAACGCGATGGGAATCGTCATGGCGATGGTAAACACGCCCCACGGACTGGCTTTGAGCGCGTTGACTACAATTAACGACCCCGCGCCCAGCAGAATGACGATAATGCTGATCACGGCCAGATATGCCACCAGGCCGCCGGCGCGGCCGACCTCCTCGCGCGCCATCTCGGTGAGCGATTTGCCGTCGCGGCGCACCGAGAACAACAGGATGACGAAATCCTGCACGCAGCCGCCGAAGACGGCGCCGGCAAGAATCCAGAGCGTGCCGGGAAGATATCCAAACTGTGCCGCCAGCACCGGTCCGACCAGCGGCCCTGGCCCGGCGATGGCGGCAAAATGATGGCCGAAGACTACCCATTTGTTGGTAGGGACAAAGTCGCGGCCATTTTCAAGGCGCTCGGCGGGCGTGGCGCGCTGAGGATCAAGCGCGAGCACCCTGGCGGAAACAAACTTGCTGTAGAAACGGTAGGCCAGGCTGTATGCGCAGAAGGCTGCAATCACCAGCCACATGGCGTTGATCTGCTCGCCGCGGTGCAGCGCGATTGTACCCAGCGCCAGCGCGCCAAGGACCGCGATCATCCCCCAAAACAAGACTCTGCCGAATCTGTTCATATCCGGTGGAAGTTTAACAGCAGGGGAACGCGCAAATCTCGCACATTGACAAACCCTGTGTGCCGGTTTCAAATTTCGAGTCCATGTCAGATGTGGTCTTCGAACTCGGCAATTGGTCCATTCAGATTCTCGAGTTCGTCGTCGTTGTCTTGGTCAGCGGATATTTGCTCCTTCGCATCCACCCGGCTCGAGATTGCTCCCATAGCCAGGTTTTCGGCGGTTGGTTTCGGGAGCTGGCAAGAAAACGATCCTGGGCGTTGCTTACGATCGGATTGTCGGTCGTTTTCATTCGTGTTGCCTTGCTGCCAGTTGTGGGCGTCCCGCAACCGGGCAAGCAGGACGAATTCAGCTACCTGTTAGCCGCTGACACCTTCGCCCACGGACGATGGACGAATCCCACTCACCCGATGTGGGTACACTTTGAAACTTTTCACGTGATCCAGCAGCCCACTTATATGTCCATGTATCCGCCAGGACAGGGGCTGGTGCTGGCGGTGGGCCAACTCCTTGGGCATCCCTGGATTGGGGAATTGTTGATTACGGCGCTGGCGTGCGCTTCGATCTGCTGGGCGCTGCAGGGCTGGCTGCCGCCGGAGTGGGCTCTGCTGGGTGGCATGCTGGCGGTGCTGCGGCTGGGAATTCTCAGCTACTGGATGAACGGTTACCTGGGGACTTCGCTGCCCGGATTTGCCGGTTCTCTCGTTTTGGGAGCGTGGCCGCGTCTAAAGCGTCGCCCGAAGACACGGGATGCCCTATGGCTGGCCATTGGCCTGAGCATCCTTGCCAACGTCCGTCCTTATGAGGGCCTGGTGTTCAGTGTGCCGTTCGCGGCAGCGATGGTGATATGGCTGGTTGGCCCGGATCGGCCGTCTCTCGATGTCAAGCTTAAACGTGTGGTGTTGCCGATTGTGCTGATTCTAGGCATGGCGGCGCTGGGCATGGCGCACTATTACTGGCGAGTCACCGGAAACCCTTTTCAGTTCACATATCAGGTCAACCGGGCCGAGTATTCGCAGGCGCCGTATTTTTTGTGGCAATCTGCCCGCTCCGAGCCGGCTTACCGGCATGAAATGATGAAGAAGTTCTACAGCATGGAGTTTCAATATTTCAAACTCTTCCGCACACCGGTGGGCTACCTGCGGGAAAGCGGACTCAAGGCGCTGCTCGCGTGGAGATTCTATGTCGGGCCGATTCTGACCCTTCCTTTGCTGCTGTTGCCGCGGGTGTTCCGCGATCGCAGGATGCGATTTCCGTTGATCGTAGCGGCGATTTTCTTACTCGGTTTGGCAGTTGAGACCTGGGGTTGGCCGCATTACCTGGCGCCGGCAGTGTCGCTGTTTTATCTGATCCTCTTGCAGTGCATGCGCCACTTGCGGTTTTGCCGATGGCGGCAACGTTGCGTGGGTTTGGCCGTGGTCAGAGTCATCCCGATGATCTGCGCTGCCATGATCGCTTTGCGAATGACAGCGGCGATTCTGCACATGCCGGTCGAAGTTTCTACGCAGAACCGGGCGCGCGCGGAGGTTTTGCAGGCCCTCAAAAACCTGCCGGGAGAACAACTGGTTCTGGTGCGCTACGCAACCACTCACAACCCCGACGTGGAGTGGGTGTTCAACGGAGCCGACATTGATCATGACAGTGTGATCTGGGCTCGCGACATGGGCGACGAGGACAATCGGGAGCTTTTGCAATATTTCAAGAATCGGCACTTCTGGGTGGTCGAGCCGGACAAATCTCCTGTAGCTTTTTCTCCGTACAGAGCGGAACAATTATTTCCAAATCGCCGTCATTGATGCGTTCGCGGCGACTCCGCAACGGCAATCAATATATGATTCCTAGCGGCTGCACGATGCCGGCGGAAAATCTCGCCGGGTTTAGTACCTGAGCCAAACATGACGACGACCTCTTCCTACGTCTGGCTGGCACGCTGGGCTTTAACCCTCATCGAGCTTTTGCTGCTCCTGGCGGTCGCCGGGCTGATTCTTCGGCCACGCCGGAGGGCGGAGTCTTCGCCGAATACTTCCGTCCTGGGCGCACGGTTTCGCTCGCTCGCTCGGCGGAAAACCCTTTCCGTAATTGCGGTCGGACTGCTTGCCATTCTCATTCGATGCGCCTTGATTCCAGTGCTTGGCATTCCTCAACCGGGCGCACACGATGAGTTCAGCTATCTGCTGGCCGGCGATACGTTCGCACACGGACGCCTAACCAATCCCGCACACCCGATGTGGGTTCATTTCGAAAGCTTTCACATCCTTCAGCACCCGACGTATATGTCCATGTATCCGCCGATGGAAGGTTTGGTCCTGGCCGCGGGAAAAATTCTGGGACATCCCTGGGCCGGCCAGCTGATCGTCACTGCCCTGATGTGCAGCGCCGTGTGCTGGATGCTGCAAGGTTGGCTTCCGCCCGAATGGGCTTTGCTCGGCGGAGTGTTAGTGGTGCTGCGCCTGGGGATTTTTGGCTACTGGGTCAACGAGTATTGGTGCGCATCGGTGGTTGCCCTGGGAGGGGCGCTGGTTGGCGGAGCATGGCCACGCATCAAAGCGCATCCGCGCTTCGGCGACGCATTGCTCATGGCGCTGGGCTTGGTGATCCTTGCGAACAGCCGCCCTTACGAGGGTCTACTGCTGGCCTTGCCCTTTGCGGCGGCGATGCTGACATGGCTGGCAACACAGCGCGGCCGGCCACTCAGTGTGAGTTTGCGGCGGGTGGTCGCGCCGATCGCGTTGATCCTTCTGGCAGGAGCGGCTCTGACCGGTTACTACAACTATCGCGTCACCGGCAGTCCGACTCGGATGGGGTATGAAGTCAATCGCGAGATTTACTCGCGAGCGCCCTATTTCCTGTGGCAGAAGCCTGGCCCGGAGCGGACTTACGATCATGCTGTGATGCGCCGGTTCTATGACACCGAATTCCAATATTATCTTGAGAGTCATACTATCGCGGGATTTCTGCGACACCAGGCGGTAAACGTCTCCTGGTCCTGGCGCTTCTTCCTGGGACCGGCGCTCACCTTAGGTTTACTGGCCTTTCCTGTGGTCGTGAGGGATCATAGGGTTCGCCTTCCGCTGCTCGCCCTCGCATTTTTTGTGCTCGGATTGGCGATGAACAATTTTTTTCGCCCTCACTACTTCTCGCCTGCGGTCGGCCTTCTCTATCTGCTGGTGATACAAAGCATGCGGCACTTGAGACTCTGGCGATGGCAAGGACGACCGATCGGAATTGAACTGGTTCGAGCCGTGCCGATGGTTTGCGCCTTCGTGATCCTGCTGCGGGTCACCGCGGTAATGGCGCACGCACAGATCGAGCCTGCCTATCCGCACGGCAACCTCCAGCGCGCCAGAATTCTTTCAGATCTGGAACACTTGCCGCGGCAGCATCTGGTGCTGGTGCGCTATGGGAATGACCACATACCCGACAGGGAATGGGTTTACAACGCGGCAGACATTGACCACGCAAAGGTAGTGTGGGCGCGTGACATGGGAGAACGAGGCAACGAGGAATTGCTGCGCTATTTCGCAGAGCGAAAGGTCTGGACGATATGTCCGGATGTGGCGCCGTTGCAGTTGGAACCGCTTCACCAGGTGAAGCTCACGGGCCCAGGCTCATTTTCTTGCGATGCCCAGAATGCTGAGAAAAAGGCTGGAGAAAATGATCTCTACCGCCAAAGTGATAGAAACGATGACGGCCGCTACCAGCCTTACCAGGATGACCGGATTCATCGGCCCGAAACCGCTGCCACTCCATACGAAAAGCGAATAGACTGCGCCGCCAATGCCGCAGATCAGAAGCGCGGCGCCCAGGGACAATCCGGTTTCAAGCTTAAATATGCGAAAGGCGCGAGCGAGACGCGGGTCCTCGGGAAGCAAGCCCTCGGTGATGGCGAATATCTTGGTGAAGAAGGCGAATACGACGGCCTGGAATCCAGCCAGAATCGCCACCACGGCGTATAGAAGGGTGTGGATATCGAGAAACACGTGCCCGACTCGGCGCGGTCCGGGCAGCAGCCATAGAGCCGTCGCCAGACCCGCGCTCAGCAGCGCCAAACCTGGATAAAGAAAAAGCCAGCGCGGACTATAGAGGAACAAGAAGCGAAGATGCCTCCAGCCATCGTGCCAACTGCGCAGATGCGAAGTTCGCCCCGGCCCGGTCGGCGAAAGAGTGGTAGGAACTTCGCAGGTGGGCACTTTGAACAGCGACGCCTTCACCACCATTTCGCTGGCGAACTCCATGCCGGTGGTGCGCAGGCGCATCTGCTCGTAAGCCGCCCTGGTGAACGCGCGCAAGCCGCAATGAAAGTCATGGCAGTTCGCTTTGAAGAAAAGGCGCCCAATCGCAGTGAGCAGCGGGTTGCCGAAATACTTGTGCAATGTGGGCATTGCGCCCGGCTTAATGCTGCCCTGGAACCGATTGCCCATTACCAGCCCGTAACCTGCCCGCAACTTCTCCAGGAAGATGGGGATTTGAGTGAAGTCGTAGCTGCCGTCGGCGTCGCCCATTACGATGTACTTGGCACGCGCGGCGGCGATGCCACCCATCAACGCGCTCCCGTACCCTTTTCTTTCGACGATCACAACACGCGCGCCATTGCCTTCGGCGATTTGGCGGGAATTGTCCATGCTTCCGTTGTCCGCAACAACGACTTCCCCAGCGATCTGGTTCTTCTCGAAAGTTTGCCGGATCTGTTCGATGCACCCGCGGATGGTGGCCTCTTCGTTGAGGCAGGGCATTACCACGGAAAGCTCAGGCGTGTCCAGGCAGGATCGTTCATCCGGCGATCTCAACACGCTCTGCATTGTAAAGAGGGTCCGGTCGGGTTCGCCAGCACATCGTCGTTTTTCCAGCCGGGCAGGCGCAGTCGCCGGCCCATCGTGGCCGTGATCTCGGTGACAGCGTAGCACGCGAGGAGAATAATTACCGGCTCCATGGGATGACGATAGGTGTCGTAGGTGTGCGTGATGTAATACACGGTGGGAAAGAGGATCATGACAATTGCGTAGGGGACGGCAATGGCTTTCCGCTTTCGCCATGCAAGAAAACACCCCAGCCACGCGAGCACACTGATCTCGCCCCACGCTGACTTAACCGGTTCGATCC